>Ga0256842_1001670_pt1 | contig 17365 bp, 14 predicted proteins | sample 4559240metaG_FD_185973 | JGI IMG/M metagenome (GOLD analysis project Ga0256842, IMG submission 185973) | Hydrothermal vent microbial communities from Guaymas Basin, Mexico - 4559-240 | ecosystem: Environmental > Aquatic > Marine > Hydrothermal vents | place: Mexico: Guaymas Basin | collected...
TACCTATGAGGAATTGAAACGTGATACCACAGTCATTGCCTATTACAATTAATTATTCTTTTTACTTTACCTATGAGGAATTGAAACAGATTCTTTTTACAGATTAGATTTTGACGAATATTCTTTTTACTTTACCTATGAGGAATTGAAACGAAAATCCCAAAACTTCTTGTGCCATTTCTTTTGTCTTTTTACTTTACCTATGAGGAATTGAAACCTTAATATTTTATTTAAATCTTCAATTTTCATATTCTTTTTACTTTACCTATGAGGAATTGAAACGATGAAATGTTTATATCAGATAAAGCTAATAATACTTTTTACTTTACCTATGAGGAATTGAAACCTCTTTTTCATTTCTCCTCCTTATTTATCATAGATGCTTTTTACTTTACCTATGAGGAATTGAAACAAGAGCAAGTCAAGACGAATATGAGTTTTTTGGAGACTTTTTACTTTACCTATGAGGAATTGAAACAAAATAAATAAAGACAAAGAAACAATAAATACAGAAACTTTTTACTTTACCTATGAGGAATTGAAACATATATTTATTCATTTCCTGCAATGTATTAAAAACTCTTTTTACTTTACCTATGAGGAATTGAAACTATTGAATACGAGAAATTATTATTTCTATCTCTTCATCTTTTTACTTTACCTATGAGGAATTGAAACTCTTTAGAGTAGTCTTTTAATATCTTAGATAAGTTATCTTTTTACTTTACCTATGAGGAATTGAAACTTTATGTTGTTTTCCGCAATACTTAATTTATACATCCTTTTTACTTTACCTATGAGGAATTGAAACATGTATTTTTTTGTTTTAATAGTGCTAAAAGCCATTCTTTTTACTTTACCTATGAGGAATTGAAACCCAAATCACTATAGTTTGGTATGTTCTTAAATTGACTTTTTACTTTACCTATGAGGAATTGAAACATTTTTCGTGAAATTTTACTTGCTCTTGAATATGTTTCTTTTTACTTTACCTATGAGGAAGTTTCACCTACATAAGAGAATGAATAAACTTATTCTTTTATTTTGTACTAGAGAAATACCCGAAACCAGCATAGCTGTAATTGAAACTATCTTTGCCAGAAACCATCAGAGTCCTCATGATAAACTTTTTACTTTACCTATGAGGAATTGAAACATTACAATTATACGATTTTCTAAATTGTTAATTTTATCTTTTTACTTTACCTATGAGGAATTGAAACTATTTATCAAATAATTTATTTATTATTCCATTCAACTTTTTACTTTACCTATGAGGAAGTTTCACCTACATAAGAGAATGAATAAACTTATTCTTTTATTTTGTACTAGAGAAATACCCGAAACCAGCATAGCTGTAAATTTCAGTTTCACAAGTTTATTAAGAGTTTATTCCGTATTTATTTACCAAAGTGATACCTGAAATCAGCATAGCTGTAATTGAAACTTGTATTCTATTTTGGGTAACTTTAGATTTAAATGCTTTGTCTAGCTCCTTGTTGGGTTAATTTTATACTTTGCATTAGGTTTTAGAACAACAAGGGCTACCTATGAGGAAGTTTCACCTACATAAGAGAATGAATAAACTTATTCTTTTATTTTGTACCAGAGAAATACCCGAAACCAGCATAGCTGTAAATTTCAGTTTCACAAGTTTATTAAGAGTTTATTCCGTATTTATTTACCAAAGTGATACCTGAAATCAGCATAGCTGTAATTGTGGGATTTAAAGTGATAAAAACTTACATCGTAAGGATTGAGCTGAAATCTTAAAATAGTATATTATTTTTTGTTTAAAATCATCTTAAAGTCTTTAGGAGCTAATGGCTTATTATATACTGCTTCTATTCCATACATTTTTAATTCTTCATCCGTAACATGGTTTCCCCAGCCTGTATATAGTACGAATCTTGGAGGGGTTATGTTATTTTCTTCTGAGAATTTTAATATGAATTTAGCTACATCGAATCCAGATACTTCGTCCATTCCTAAATCCGAAATAATTAAATCAATTTCTTTAAATTTTTTTCTAAAAATAGCAATTGCTTGATTACCAGAATTTGCTTTTAATATTTCTGCTCCAGATATTTTTTCTAATATTTTTGCTGTTGTATTTACAATAATTCTTTCATCATCAATAAGTAGAATTTTTTTTGGGATTTTTTGTAAATTTTCTTTTAGAGAAGTGGTTGATAATAGCTCTTGATTTGTGTCACAGGAGTCTTTACTTTTATAAGGTAATGATATACTAACTTCACTACCAAAATGTTCTCTAGTTTTAAATTTAATTGTTCCTTTATGTTTTCTTATAATGCCATAGGCATAAGATAAACCTAAACCCTTCCTTTTTAATTTTTTAGTTGTAAAAAATGGTTCAAACACTCTTTCTTTACTTTGCCAATCCATTCCTATACCGGTATCAGATATAATGACATCAACAAGCCCCTTTCTTGTTTCTTGTGATTTTATGGTAAGAGTTCCTCCTTTTGTCATGGCCTCAAGAGCATTTTTTATAATATGAATAATTGCTAAGAGCATATCGTCATAAGAGCCGTTAATAGTGTATTCTTTTTGATAATTTTTTATTATTTCAAATTTTATTTTTTTTAAAGATGCTTGTGAGTCCCAAATTGGTTGGTTTCTTTTTATGGCTTCATCAATTAAGTTACTTAGTGAATAAGGCTTTGTATGCATATAGCCTGATATATTACTTGAATATAAATTAACTGTGTCTACTATTTTCTGTATTCTGTTAACAGATTCATTAATTGTTTTATTTTTGCAAATTTCTTTTTCTTTTTCTAAATTATTTTTAATAATCGTTATTAGATTATAGAAAATATGAGATAATGATGCTGAAAATTGATTAATTATTTCTCTTCTTATGGAATTAATTAAGGTTTGCCTAATTATTTCTATGTGTATAACTATTAAATTATCTACCTTTTCTGCATGAATAAAGACTCTTTTATTAGGGATATCAAATGGCATAGTAATTCTTTTTTGATTTGATTTAAAATTTGTTTTTGTATATAGTAAAACCTCTTGGTATTCAATGTATACTTGTTTAGAAAATCTTTCAAATGCTTTATTAAAAAATAAAAAATTATAGTTTTCATCTGTAATGATTGTTGGAACATAAAGAGTATTTAATAAGTTTTCGTTAATATTAGCCATAAACAAATCCATTTATTTTAAGGAAAGTATCATTTGGTAAAAAGAAAATCAAGTATTTTTTGTTTTTGTCTTAAATTAACAATTTTAGAGTAAATTTCTGCTAAAAATTGTATTATTATTCAGAATATTTTATTATATGGTTGTTTTATTAGGGAGTATTTATGGCAGGTGGACAGAATATTTATGAAGAATCGTTACGAACATTTTTAAAACCTATTGCAGAATATATTGATGATGCCGCGGTTTCTGAAATAATGATTAATGGGTATAAAGATATTTATATTGAAAAGGGTGGTAAACTAACAAAAGTTGAAAGTAATTTTACAGAAAGAGGAGTTACAACACTAGCTGTTAATATTGCTCAATTTGTTGGGCGTCAAATAAATGAAGCAAATCCTAGGCTTGATGCTAGGCTTCCTGATGGTTCTCGTATCCACGTTGTTATTCCTCCGATTGCCAAGAATGGGGTTATTATTTCAATTCGTAAATTCTTTAAAGAGAAGTTAACTGTTCAAAGGCTTATTGATTTTGGTTCATTTACTCCAGAAATGGCAAGATTTATTCAAGTAAGTGTTGAAATGGCTAAAAATATGATAATATCAGGTGGTACTGGTAGTGGTAAAACAACACTGCTTAATGTTTTATCAAACTATATTCCAGCCTCACAAAGAATTATTACTATGGAAGATGCATTAGAACTACAATTAGCAAATGAACATGTGGTTAGATTTGAAACTAGACATCCTGATAAATTTGGTAAAGGGGCTGTAACAATGGGTGATTTACTTCACTCATCACTTAGATTAAGGCCGGATAGGATTATTCTTGGTGAGGTTAGAGGTGGAGAGTGTTTTGATTTATTACAGGCTATGAATACTGGTCATGGAGGCTCTATGGCTACTGTTCATGCTAATAATCCAATTGAAACTTTAAGCCGTTTAGAATCTCTTGTTTTATTGGGAGGTATTGAATTGCCTTTGAGGGCTATTAGGGCTCAGGTAACTGGTGCAATACAAATTATTGTATCTGCTGCTAGATATAGTGATGGCTCAAGAAGAGTTGGGCATATTTCTGAAGTATTACCCCTTAATGAAAAAGGTGATTATGTAATGCAGGATATCTTTATATATACACAAACCCATAAAGATGAAGATGGTAAAATACATGGTTATAGTGCTCCTACTGGAGTATTACCAAGTTTTTTTCATAAATTAAAAGCTTCAGGTTATCATGATATGGATGAAAGTTTTTTTAATCCTAAAACTTATGGTTACGATGTCCCTCCATTATTTATGGGAAAAAGCTATTTTACGGGTATTGCTGAGGCATATAGAAAACATGATGATGAAGATGATAAAAAAATAATTTCAGTGTCAAAGCCTAAAAAGGAAGAAAGTGTTAAAAAAGATGTTAAAAAAAATAAAAATTCAAGTCCTAAAAAAACAAAAAAAGAAGAAATTGATGATGCTTTTAGCTTAGATGGTATTGATGATAAAAAAGAAAAAAATATTGCTATAAAAGAAAAAATTCCTAAAAAAGAAGTTAAAAAAGAAGCTAAAAAAGAAGCTAAAAAAGAAGTTCCAGTAGTTGCCTCTCCTACAATTGAGGCATCTAAAAAAGTTAAAAAGAAACTTACAGATGCTGAAAAACGAGAATTATTACTAAAAAGAAAACGAAAATTAATATTAAAAAAGAAAAAAGAAGCTTTATTAAAAAGGAAACAAGAAGAGGAAAATAAAAAACAGGAAAAAGCTAGTAAAGAAGACGAAAATAATAATGTAACTAGTCCTTTTGATGATGATGATGATGGTTGGGATGATTTTTAATGAAAACTTTATTAATTACTGGGGCAAGTAGGGGAATTGGTTTAGAAATAGTAAAATCTTTGGAGCAAGAATACCATGTTATTAACATTTCAAGAAGTTTAGGAGCTTTAAAAGAGTTAAATATTGAACATATTGAGCTTGATTTATCAGATAGTAATAATTTTTCTAAACTTGAAAATATATTAAAAAATAAAAAAATAGATGTATTAATTAATAATGCTGGTGGTGGGGCTCACTCTAAAATACAAAATGTTTCAATAGAAAAAATGCAAGAAGCTATTAATTTAAATTTAAATACTGCTATAATTTTAACTAAAATCGTATCTAAAGATATGATTAAAAATAAATCAGGGCAAATTATTAATATTGCATCAATTCATGCTTTGAGTGGCAATGCTAATTCATCATTATATTCAGCTGCTAAATTTGGCTTAAGAGGTTTTAGTGAATCAATTTATTCTGAATTAAAAAAACATAGTATAAAAGTTACTACTATTTATCCGGATTTGGTTGATACTGCATTGCTACCAAAATCATTTAAAGGTAGAGATAAAATTTTAAAACCTGAAAATATATCAAATATTATTAATTATATATTAAATTTACCCGAAAATATTGTAATTAAGGATTTAACTGTTAGTTATATTTAGATATCCAACATTGCAATAGTAACGGCATCTCCACCATCATCATTAGGAGCCTTCATATAAGACCTTACAAGAGGGTGTTTTTTAAGAAATCCTCTGACATGTTTTTTTAGTATTCCCGTTCCGTGTCCATGTATAATGTATCCATATTGTTTATTTTGGTAATATAGTTTATCTAAAAAATGGTCTATTAATGGTTCACTATCGTATCTGTCTTTACCAATAATATCAAGAGTATTCTTTTTTGTTCTTATCATTGTTTCATCTGTAATGGTTTTATCATTTTCTTTGCTTTCTACTTTAATTTTCTTTTTAATTTTATCTATCATTAAATCATTTTTAGATTTTGCAGGAGCTAAGTCATTTATTTTAGTTGTTATTTTCATATTATCAGTTTGAACAGTGATTCTTTTTTTGGATATATTTATTATTGTTCCATGCGTTGAAAGAGATTTTACAAAAACTTTTTGAGCAACAGATATTTCATTTAAATTTAATATATCATCATCATCAAGAGATACTTTTTTATTTAATTCTTTAATCTGATTATCTTTTTTAAACCTTTTATTATCTAATTTTTTCAACATATCTTCTTGTTCTTTTTTAGATTTTTTATTTATATCTTTAAGATAGGTTTTCATTTGTAATCTAGTGTTATCAAGCTCTTCTTTTATCATTTTTTCTTTTTTTAGCATAAATTTAGATTTTTCAAGTTTGAATTTTCTTTCTTCTTCTTGAAATTTTTTGAATTTTTTTTCATTTTCTTTGAGTTTCTGGCTTTTTTCTTCATAAAAGTTGATTTTTTTATTCAATTTATCAATTAGTTTAGTTACAGAGTTTTCTTTTATTGCAAGGTGTTTTTTGGAGTTTTCTATTATTTCAGGGCTTATTTTTAAATTTTTGGCTATTTCAAGAGGTAAAGAATCACTAATTTGATTATAATATAGTTTATAAGTTGGTTCCATATTTTCATCAAGTTGAACAGAAGCATTTAAAAACTTATCTTGCTCAAGTGCGTAGTATTTTAGTTCGTTATAGTGAGTTGTAACTATAGTTCTAACTCTTTTATTACTTACTGAATCTAAATATCCCTTTGATAGAGCTGCACCGGTTTCAGGAGCTGTATTTTGTAAAATTTCATCTATTAAAATGAGGTCATCTTTATTTGATTTTTTATATGCATAATCTAATTCTTTTAAGTGAGATGTAAATGATGACTGATTTTTTTCTATTGATTGATTATCTCCAATAATGGCAAATAAGTTATTTGATATGAAAAATGTAGAGTCTTCTTCTAAAGGAGGGAATATCGCTGATTTTACTAGTAAATACACCATACCTATTGTTTTTAAGGCAACTGTTTTACCGCCTGCATTAGGGCCAGATATTATCATTGTATGGGTGTTATTATCCATTTTAATGTTAATAGCTTTGGTTTTATTTGGGTTTTCAAGTTTCATCAATGGATTATATACATTTCGCAGGTCTATATTAAATGAAGGACTTATTGTAACCGGGTGGGCATCAAGGGCTTGAGAAAATTTAAATCTACTAAAAAATAAATCTATTTGAACATATACTTCAATTAAATCAAGTAAACTTTGCATATATGGTTTTAAAACTAATATTAATTCTTTGAGTATTCTTTTTATTTCCTCTTCTTCCTTTTTCTTTTCAAGAATTAGTTTATTATTGCTTTCTAATACTTCGGTAGGCTCTATAAAAACCGTTTCACCTGTATTTGACCTATCATGAACTATTCCTTTTATTGTGCCTTTAAAGCTAGATTTTAATGGAAGGACAAACCTTTCTTTTCTTATCGTATAAAAATCTTCTTGTAAATATTTATTTAAATCTCGTCTTGATAAATAATCCTTGAGGGTATTTCTAATGTGTAGTTCATGGCTTTTAATTCGTTTTCTGATATCTAAAAGTTTCATTGAGGCTGTTGATTTAACAATTCCGTTTTTATCAATAATTTTGTATACTTCTTTATCGCTTTCGGGGATTTCTCTTGAAAATAAATCAATTTTCTTTTTTAAAATCGAAAATTCACCATCTTTAAGACTTTCAACATATTTTGAAAATTTTCTAAAATCATCACTCATAGATGCAATTTCTAAAAAATCCTCTGGATTAATTAATAAATTTTTCTCTATATATTTTAAGTGAGTTCTAATATCTACTTTCTTTAAAAAATTAAATTTATCTTCATTTATTGGGTATTTGAAAAATTCTTCTGTTACTTTAATATTCTCTTTTAATTCGTTACCGGATTCAAAAATAAAGAGTGTATAAAGTTCTTTTGTTACATTATATTTAAAATATTTTTTAAAATATTCAATAATTTTATCAAAATCAAGTGTTTCTAGTAATTGTTTATTCATATTGTCCTCTTAGGGGGGATTTTTAGTATACAAAGCTCTTTAAGTTAAAACTAGATTGTTTTGTTGCAATTCCTTCTTGGTTTTCATAGAATGTTTCCATTTTAACAAGCCATAAATCAGGACAGAAAACTCTTATTGTAATGCTTCTGCCACCATTTTCTAGTCCTTTTACATAAGAAACTTTTAAGCAGTTTTTAATTTTATCTTCAGCAAATTTAAATGTAGTATTTATGTCTTCAATTGTTGCAATACTTGTATCTTTACCATTATTACTATTTACAACCCAAGTATTTCCTTTTATTATTGGATATTTAATCCAATAATAATATTGATTTTTATAACCATCTTTATCTTTAGTATAAATTTGAGATTTGTTATCAGTTAAAACTCCTTTGGCATTTTGTGTTATTTTAATTGTAATATCCTTTTTTTCTTTTAATAATTCGCCTGTATAAAGCCAAGTTGTGTTCATTTTAGCTTTTAAATAATTTACATTTTTTTGTGTTTTAACATTTTTATTACCGTTACAAGATATAAAAATAAATGTGATAGTTAATAGTATTAGTATTGCTTTCATAATTCTCCTTAATTAAGTATTATTTTAATTTTTTAATTTAAATCCTTTTTTGTCAAGAGCGGCAACTATATTATCAAGAGTTTTGTCTATTTCTTTTGATTTTAATGTTTTGTTATCATCACCTAAGGTAATTTTTATAGATACAGCCTTTTTATTTTCTTCAATAGGGTGACCTGCATAAATAGTTAGTAATTCTATGTCTTTTAGTAGCTTTTTTGCACTTTTTTTAGCAATTTCAAAAATATCTTTAACTAAATCTCTTTTATTTGCAATTACTGTAAGTTCAAAATTTGTATAAGGGTATTTTTGTAGGTCTGAAAATTTTATTACCGACTTTTTAGCATTATATAATTTTCCTAAATCTATATTTAATACTACTAGTCTTCCATTGATTCCGTTTTTATTTAAAAATCTTGGGTCAAATTCATCTATAGATGCAAAAATATCTCTTCCTCTTTTGTACTCTAATGTTCTATAAGGATGAGCAAATGATTTATTATTATTTGGAATAAAAGGCATAGTTCCTTTAAAGTTTAAACTAGCAAATAAATCATTAATAATTCCTTTCATTTCATAAAAAGCATCTTTTGATTCTTCGCTGTTTTGAACATATTTTCCTGCAAGCAAATATCTATGTTCTGTAGCCAAACCATCAGAAGTTTTTTCTTCTAAATGATAGCCTCTACCAACTTCAAAGAAGTTAAATTTAGAGAAATTTTTAGAATTCACTTTTGCTGTTTTTAAAGCTGAAATAAACAAATTTCTTCTTATTTTTGTATATTCTGTAGATAAATAATTTTTTAATCCTAAATAATCTTCTGGATTTTCATTAAAAGCTTCAATATCGTTTTCATTTACAAATGAATAATTATATACTTCATTAAAATCATATTTATTTACAAATATATTCTTTAATTTTCTTTCAAATAGCCTTTCTTTATTCATATTTGGAGGTTTTACCTCTGAAAGAAATGGTTTAGGAGTAATATTATCATAACCATAAATTCTACCTATTTCCTCTATTATATCAGCTTTGATAGACACATCTTTTGTTGCTCTGAATGAAGGAACTTTTATTTTATTTTCTTTTCCCTCTGATATAAATTCAAAATGGAGATTAGTAAGAATTTTTTTTATGTCATTGTCGCTTAATTCATTAAGCGATAAACCTAATTTATTTCTAATATCATCATAACTAAAGTCTATGTATAGAGTATCTAGCTTAGTAGGGTAGTTATCTACTAACTCAGATGCAATATAAGCATTAGGAGAAGTTTCTTTTATTAAGTAATATGCTAGCTCAATGGCATTAATTGTGTTTTCTGGGTCTTGGGATTTCTCAAATCTATTTGAACTGTCTGTTCTGATTGCTAGTTTATTTGCACATCTTCTAATTGTTGCTGCATGGAAATTTGCACTTTCAAGTACTATATCAGTTGTATTCTCATCTATTTTAGTATTATCTCCACCCATTACTCCTGCAATAGCAATAGCTTTTTCTTTATCTGCAATAACTAAATGAGTATCCAATAAAGACTTTTCTTGTTCATCAAGGGTTTTAATTTTTTCACCATTTTGTGCAAATCTTACAATGATTTCAGGACTAGACAGTTTTTTAAGGTCAAAGGCATGCATAGGTTGCCCCAATTCCATCATTACATAATTTGTCATGTCAACAATATTGTTTATTGGGTTAAGGCCCATATCAATTAATGCTCTTTGCATCCATTCAGGAGAATCTTTTATTTCAATATTTTTAATTACAATTCCATTATATCTTCTGCATACTTCGGGAGTTTTAATTTCAACTTTTAAGTTAACTTCTGTTTTTTTATTATTGTAATCACTCATGAATTTATCATGATAGTAGTTTGGTTTAAGTTTTCCTTTAAGTATTGCAACAATTTCCCTTGCAAAGCCCAAATGCCCCCATAAATCAGGCCGGTGAGTAATTGATTTATTATCTATTTCAAGGAGAGTATCGCTAGTTTCTAGTATAGTTGATAATGGAAGGTCAAGAGCGGTATTTTTATCAAGTTTCATTATTCCACCATGGTCATTTGATAATTTTAATTCTCTTGCACTACAAAGCATTCCAAAAGATTCAACTCCTTTTAGCTTTCCTTTTTTTATTTTTAATGTTTTTTCTCCTTCAAGAGGTAAAACTGTTCCTACTTTTGCTAATGGAACTATATCTCCAACATTAATATTAGGAGCTCCACAAACAACTTGTAAAATTTCTTTACCTGTATCTATTTTAGTAACTTGTAAATGATCTGTTTCTGGTATTTTTTCTATTTCAAGTATTTTTGCACTATAAACCTGGCTTAAATGAGGATGAGTTTGTTTAAAACCTTCAACTTCTGCAATACTCATAGTAACTTTGTTAGAAAATTCTTTTATATTAATTTCTGGAAAATCTGCTAGTTTTCTTAACCAATTTAATGATATCCACATATATTATCCCCTATAGAACACATAAAGAGTGAAATTTAACATAAAAGTAGTATTATTTCAATATTTTTGTGATTTCAATATTTTAAATTTTTCTACTATTATGGTTTTGATTAATATTTTTATTATTTATGGCTCTTCAAAGCCTTGTGGCTTTTACGAGCAAATTTTTACTTTGGTCAAAATAAAAGTAAAATCACTTGACAACTTTGTAAAGCCACATTAGAATATAATAACTTTGTTATAAGGATTTTATTTTGAAGTTTTTATTTATTTTTTTAATAGTTGTAACTGTTTTTGTTTCATGCAAAGAAAAAGACTTGTTCTCTGTAAGATTACCTGAAAATCAAACGGATTTTATAACTAAAGAAAAAGTTAAGTATAATAGGGGCGTTCAGCTTAGATACTCTAAAAGCAAAACTATCTTTTTTTCTTCTATAGAAAATATGTTGAAATATGTAAAAAAATATAATTGGAATTTATTAAAAGCAGGTGTAAAAAAGGCTTATATTACTGATTATTACAAATCAAAAAATAAGAAAACTGAAATGTGGATTAACTTAAATGTTGCTTTTTTGGCATATATTAAAGATAGTAAAGGTAATAGAACATTAATTGCTTTTAATAATCCTAAAATTTTAATAAAACATAAAAATGATATTCTTCCATTAAATTGGAAGTATACAAAACCCATGAAAGCTAAGTATTTTACTTTTATTGAATTAATTAGGGAGTTAAGAGCAGTTAAAAGAGGTAAAAAATGAAAAATGGACAAATTCAGTTATATATGGGGCACTCAAAAGGTAAATCAACAGCTGCTCTAGGGCAATTAATAAGAGCTTATGGAAGAGGCTTAAATTGTGCGATTATATATTTTGATAAAGGTGGTTTTAATTATGGAGAAAGAAAGGTATTGAAACAACTAGAAATAAGCCATTTTATTACAGGAATGAATAGAATGGGTAAAACCGACTCTGATTTTAGGTTTGGAGTAATACAAGATGATATAAATGAAGCAAATAGAGGGCTAAGTATTTTAAAAGAATTAATGCAAGAAAATTATGATTTAATTGTTTGTGATGAAATTAACTCTACAACAAATTTAGGCATGCTTAAAGAAAGTGATGTTATTGAAGTATTAAAATCAAAACCTGACTCGGTAGAATTAGTTTTAACTGGTAGAGATGCCCCTCAATCCTTTATTGATATCGCTACTTTAGTTACTGAAATGAAATTACATAAGCATTATTATTATGATGGAGTTATGGCAAGAATAGGTATAGAATATTAATGGAAAAGACTCCTTCCTTATTGGGAATTATAATTAGATTAGCAATAGTTATTACATTTGCATTATTTGTGTTTTTGAAATTTTCTTTTGATATTTTTGACATCCACTTTGATAAAAGAGACTTAAAATATAGTATATTATTTGAACATGCAACAGGGGTCCAAAAGAATACCCAACTTGAAGTAAGTGGATTTAAAATAGGTCATGTGATAGCTATTAAACATATTAAAGATAATGGTAAAACTAAGGCTAAAATAGAAGTTGTGATTAATAAAAAATACCAAGATGTAATTACAGATAAAGCCTATATTTTTATTGCAAGAAGAAAGTTTATTGGTTTGACATTTATACAAATTATACCAACTTTAGATGGCAAAGTTTTACAAGATGGAGACACAATAAATGGAGTCTCGCCTCCAAGGTATAACCTGTTGTTTACTAGAGCCAAAGAACTATTAGTGTATTTTAATAAATTTCTAGAAAAGAGTCATTTTAATGATTTATTAAATGAATATAAATCATTAATTACTGAAATAAAATTATTAAAAAAAGATATTAATGAAAAATTACCTAGTTTAAAATCTAATAGCTTAAAATTAATAGCAGATGTAAAAAAACTAAAGAAAGTTTATAATAATAACTCAAAAAGTTTAATAAAAGATACTAAAACTGTTCTTTTAGTTACAAATGATATAATTACAAATAATAAGGGACAAATAATAAATACTTTAGACAAAAGTAGTGACTTATCTGATAAAATGATAAATTTAAAAGATGATAGTTTGTTTTTAATTCATAAAAATAGACCTAAAATTAATAAAATAATTGATGATATTGAGCTTTCTATTAAAAAAATAGATAAATTACAAAAAAAGATAGAAAATTTAACTGATACTTTTGATATAGGAATAGGAAATATTGGTTTATTTTTAAATGATAAAGAAATTTACGATTACAGTAGATTTATAATGAAAATAATTAAACAAGAATCTTATAGGTACTTATTACCTATTAAACACAAGTATAAATAAGATTTAATTAGGAATAGGAATTTTTTTTAGTATTTCTTTTATTACTTGACTTTCATTTATACCACTATATTTAATTTGGGAATTTAATTTTATCCTATGAGATATTACAAATGGAGATAATTCATAAATATACTCTGGTTTAACGAAATCTAATCCATCAAAATATGCTAAAACTTTTGATAAATCCATTAAGTCTATTGAGGCCCTTGGACTTGCTCCTATTAAAATATCCTTATGTTTACGAGTTGATTGAACAATGTTTACTATATAGGCTTTTAATTCAGGACTGATAAACACTGTTTTAGCTTGATTTCTTGCTAAATCTAAATCATTTTGACTTAAGCATGCTTGCAATTCATTTAGTTTATTACTATTTTCTTCCTTTTCTGATAATAAAGAGATTTCTTGGATTTGACTAAGATAACCTAGTGATAGCCTCATACTAAATCTATCTGTTTGAGCTTCAGGAAGAGGGTAAGTTCCACTCATTTCTAGAGGATTTTGGGTTGCTATTACAAAAAAGTTATCATTTAAAATATGTTTTTTACCATCTATTGTAACTTGATTTTCTGCCATTGCTTCAAGTAGTGCTGATTGAGTTCTTGGAGCAGCTCTGTTGATTTCATCTGCTAGTAAAATTGTTGTAAAAATAGCTCCTTTATGAAATTCAAATATATTTTTTTGAGCGTTGTAAATACTAACTCCCATAATATCTGACGGGAGTAAATCGGGTGTAAACTGAATTCGGTTAAAATCTAAGTTTAATGACTTAGAAATAGCTTTTGCTAAAGTAGTCTTGCCTGTGCCTGGAAAGTCCTCTAGGAGTATGTGTTTTTGAGCTATAATTGCAGAAACAATGTATTTTATTGTTGTTTGGTTACCTTTTATTACCTGTTTGATGTTATTTATTATTTTATTGTAAAAATTCATATTATTCGCTTAATATAAATTTAAATTCAACTCTTCTATTTTTTGCATGAGCTTCTTCTGTATTTCCTGTATCGGCTAGAATCTCTTCTCCATAGGTTGTTATTTCTATTCTCTCCTTAGGTATCCCTTGGCTAATAAAAAAATCCTTTACTACTAATGCTCTTTTTTCACCTAAAATAAGATTATATTCTTCGCTTCCTCGTTTATCTGTGTGCCCTCCTATTTTTACATTTACTTGTGGGTTAGCAATTAGAAAATCTAGATGTTTTAATAGTATTTTTTGGGCATCTTCACTTATTTGGTATGAGTTAAATGCAAAATATATTGTTTCTGGATTATAATTTGACACTACTTTTAATGAAATATTTTCATTTGCAGGGTCTTTTATTTCTGAAATATTTGGCTTGAAGTTATCTTTCTTTTCTTTTACTTCTTGTGGGGTATCATTATTAATAACTTTTTCTTTTTTGGGACATTTTTTAGTTTTTACCATTTTTATAATTTCATTTGCAGCCATGATTTTAATTTCTGCTTTGTCATCATCTCCTTTTTTCTGTAATTCACTAGCTTCTTTATATAAATCTTCTGCAGATTTTATATTGTCTTTTTGACAATCAAATTCTTGATTATTTTTTAGTTCTTCAAGGCTATTTTTAGTTTTAGTAAAATCTTTTGTTGTTTTACATGATGTGATAATAAAGCTAGAGAATAGAATTAATAGTATTATGTATGTTTTCATTATTTTTTCCTCCATGGTGACCATCTAGGTGTATAATATCTTCCTTTATCATGTGTTACTCTTATTGTTTTATTTCCATCTTTATCCATAATATAAATTTGATGTCTTCCGCTTCTTGTTGATAAAAATACAATAAATTCTCCATCTGGAGACCATGAAGGTTCTTCGTTATTACCATTATCTTGTGTTAACCTTACTATTTTATTTTCATCTGATAAGTCAATGTAAAAAATATCAAATTTATTTCTTTCATCTCTTGCTGTAAATAAAATCCTGTCACCTTTAGGGCTCCACTTAGGGGTTTGATTATAATTACCTTGAAAAGTGATCCTTTTCTGCTCTGTTCCATCACTATTCATAATATAGATGTGTGGGTTGCCACCTCGATTTGAAACAAATGCAATTTGTTTACCATCAGGACTCCAAGAAGGAGATGTATCAAGTGCTAAATTTTTTGTTAATCTTTTTACTATTTTACCGGTTTTAGAATTTATTAAATAGATCTCAGAATTTCCATCTTTAGATAATGTTAAGGCAATTGTTTTCCCATCTGGAGATAATACTCCTCCTGTATTTAAACCTCTTCTTGAAGAAATTGATAACAATTTACCTGTTGACAAATTTCTCATATATAAATCAGTATTTCCTCTTAAATATGATGTAAATAATATCTTGTGTCTTCCTGCCCAAGAAGGTAACATATTTATTGCTCTATTTTTGGTAATTGGTTGTTTTTTAGATTCATCAATATTCATAATAAATATTTGTTTTTTTCCTCTTACTTTTTTTGCATAAGAAATTTTAGTTAAAAAGATTCCATTTTTTTTACCAGATATAAAACCATAAATATCATTTGCTATAAAAGCAGCTAATTCATGGATATTAGTTTTATAGTCACTGTATTCTTTACCCCATATCTTTTTTTCTTCAATAGGAGAATATATTAATACTTTTACCTTTAGCTTATTTTTTTCTTCTTTTAAAGTAACTTTAAATAAATATTCAACTTTTAAATCTCGCCATTCACTAAATTTAATATCTACAATCTTCTCTCCATCTTTTATGTTTTTAGATAGGTTTTCAGGTAATACTTTAAAATATTGAATCATATTTAAATAAAAATTTAAAGATTTCTTAAAGTTCTTATTTAAGTTATTAGCTTTATAAGAAATTCCAATCAGTGGTAAGGCTTCTTGGTTTGCAACAATATCAACATCTGCATATATGTTGATTGATAAAATCAAAGTTAGTAAAATAAGTATATTTTTCATATTCCTCCTATAAATTCATAATAAACTTGGCAAAGCATAAATGCCCATATAATATAAACCATAAAAAACAATAAATATTCAAGTTTTCTTTTTTTTATTGTAATTTTTATGTTATAATGTTTTTTTATGGAGCATTTTAATATTAATGATGAAAGTATCAGTAATAATACCAACATATAATAGGTTAGAAAAGTTAAAGCGTGCTGTAGATTCTATTTTAGAACAAACATATAAAGATTTTGAATTGATTATTGTTGATGATGGCTCTACAGATAAAACAAAAGAGTATTTTGAAAACTTTGATGCTGTAAAATATATTTATCAAGAAAATAAAGGAGTTTCTTCTGCTCGAAATACAGGAATAAAAGCATCAGAAGGGGAGTGGTTAAGCTTTTTAGATAGTGATGATGAATGGCTTCCTAGAAAGTTAGAAAAGCAGATAGAATTTGCTGAAAATAATGAAAATATTAAGATAATTCATTCTAATGAAATTTGGATAAGAAATGGTGTTAGGGTTAATGAAATGAATAAGCATAAAAAACTTGGTGGCTGGATTTATCAAAATTCTCTTCCCTTATGTTTAATTTCTCCATCTGCTGTTATTATACATTCAAGTGTGTTTAATGAAAAAGGTCTCTTTGATGAAACTTATCCTTATGCAGAAGATTATGATTTGTGGCTCAGATTGACACCTTATTATGAAATAGGTTTTATAGAAGAGCCTTTAATAAAAAAATATGGTGGCGATGAAGACCAACTATCTAGGAATTGGGGACTTGATGAGTATAGAGTTAAATCTTTAGAAAAAATGATTAAAAACCCAGACTTAAATATTGGAGATAAAGAAAAAACACTTTTATTACTAAAAAAGAAATTAAAAATATTAGAAAAAGGATATCGAAAGCATAATAGAATTAAACTTGCAGATGAATTTAAAGAAAAATTAGAATATTATCTTAATTATAGCCTATAAAATATTTGTACTCTCTTGTTGAGTTTTGCTTTTATTAAATATTTACAATTTAGTTTATTTTT
>Ga0256842_1001671_pt1 | contig 17360 bp, 19 predicted proteins | sample 4559240metaG_FD_185973 | JGI IMG/M metagenome (GOLD analysis project Ga0256842, IMG submission 185973) | Hydrothermal vent microbial communities from Guaymas Basin, Mexico - 4559-240 | ecosystem: Environmental > Aquatic > Marine > Hydrothermal vents | place: Mexico: Guaymas Basin | collected...
TAGATACAACTATAAGAATAACAGCAAACATACCAATTTGTTTTGATGATTTCTCAATTAAATTTTTTGATAATAAATAATTTTGTTCTTGTTGAGTAAAAACAGCTTTATGTTTAAATCTTCTTAATTCTTTTGCTATACTATTTACATCATAACCAGGTTTTATCTTTGCAACAATAGTGTTTACCATATGTGCATCATTATTTGTCATACCTCTTGCTCTATCATTTCTTATACGGTTATTTGTATATAAAAACTGTAATTCTTGGGCATCTTTAAGACTTATAAATACAAGTGGATCACCACTAGAAGAGACACTTCCATGAGTAACACCAACTACTTTATACTCATCTCGTCCTAAAAGAATGTAATCACCAAGCTTAAATCCAGCATTATCAGCTATAACTATCTCATAATGATTTCTTTGAAGTGCTCTTCCTTGTATGATTCTTTTTGGATTTATAGGATTAAAAGTTCCATTTGGGTCATAACCAACTGCTACAACACGAGTTGGTTTTGTTTTACTTGGTAACTGGATATTTTGAAAAGTCATAGCCTCGGCATTTTTGATACCATCTATAACTCTAATCGTATCTTTTAAATCTTCATGAATCCTAGAAGCCTCTGCAAATGGTCCAAGAGTACTTTCTTGAACAACCCATAAATCTGCATCAATATCGTCTAAAAGTACTTTAGCCTCAACTATCATACCACGATATATCCCTATCATCACAATAACTATACCAAGAAGTAAGCCTACACCCATAGCAGTTACCAAGAACTTACCTAGTGAGTGAGAGACATCTTTTTGTGCTAAATTAATCATTAGTGTATACTCATCCCCTCAGATAAAGGCTTATTCTTTGCATTAGTTATAATAATTTTACTATTTATATCTAAATTTTTAACAGCTATCTCTTCTTGAGTTTTAGCGATTACCTCTACCTTTTGACAATGAGCTTTAAAATCATTATTTAGCCAAATACAAGCTTGAGCATTTTTATAGACAACAACACTAGAAGGAACCTTCACAACACTATCTAAATGTTGTGTAGCTATTAATACTTCTGCTTGTTCCTCTATGTAAAAAGGTATTGGTAACTCTTCAAAGGCAACATCAACTTCTCTTTCTTGAGTTACTGAATCACTTTTAGCTACTATTCTTTTAACAACACCTTTATACTTTACATCTCTTTGTGAACGAAGTGTAATCTTTGCACTATACCCTACTTTTATAGATCCACTTAACTTTTCATCTATATATGCTTTTATCCATACTGTTTTTGGGTCTACTATCTCAAAAATTGTTTGTGATGGAGTTAGAGTTTGTGCTTCCTCTACTGACTTTACTATAACATAACCATCAACTGGTGAGTATACTTTAAAACGAGAGAGTTTAACCTCTAAAGATTCTACACCTTTTTGTGAGCGAGTTATCTCAAGTTGTGCTGATTTTATTCTCGCTTGTGTAACTTTCATCTGAGCCTCTACTACATCTAAATCTGCTTTAGCTTTATCATATTCTGATTGTGATGCAAAAGATTGTTTTTTTAGTTTGTTATATCTATCGTAAGTTAATTTTGCTAGAACTTTTTGTGCATCAAGACTATCTAACTCTTTTTGTGAAGCTATAAGTTCTGACTTTGCTTTTGTAACAGATATTTTAGATTCTTGTAGTAGTTGTGGTAATTCAACTGAGTCAATACTAGCTAGTAAATCACCTTTTTTAACCCACTCACCCTCATCTGTAAAAAGTTTTAGTATCTTTCCACCAGTTTGAGCATTTATACTATAAATATTTTTAGCACCAACATTTCCTATACCAAAAATTTCTACATCAATATTTCCGCGCGTAGGAGAAAGTGTATCGTATGTTGTTTTTGGTATATAAACTTTATTATAAAAAACAAATCCAACAACTACAAAAATTGCTAAAATTATTAAATATTTTATTATACTTTTCATTATATTTTTCCTTCTAAGTATTGAATCTGATTTATTGACATAGATTTAGAATAGTATGTTTGAAGTAAGCCAAGCTCTGCATTTAAAACAACACTTATTGTATCTAATACTTCTATATATGTACTAAGTCCCTCTTTGTATCGAGCTTCTAGTACATCTTTACTTTCATTTGCTGCATCTATTTGTGCTTTTTTAGCTGCAATTGTGTTGTCATATCTTTTTATATCTATAATTAGTCCACTTAATTCCTCTTTTAAGACTAATTTTTTTGAAGCCTGTGCTTGTTTTGAAATTTGCGTACTTATTTGTGCTTTTTGTTCATCTGCTGATGTTCTACCACCAGTATAAATTGGTACATTTAGAGATACCCCAACCAATTTAGAATCATAATCATTTAATGAATCTATATGATTATATGATGCAAAACCATCTATAGAACCATAATGAGAAGCTTTAGCTGACTTATGTAGTAGTATATTTTTATTTATACTCTTCGCGTCTATTTTTAATTGATAATTATTATCTAAAACTTCTCTTTGTATATCAAAATTAAAATAATAATCTTGTTTTATAAGAGAACTTTGTAACTCTACACCATCTTCAATCTCTTCACCCATATAAAGACTCAATGAAACTTTAGCTTTTTCATAAAGTGCATTAGCTATAGCTAGATTATCTTTTGCTTCATATACTGATGCTAAAAATCTACTAGAATCAGCCTTCGTTTTCAGACCTTGTTTTACTAAGGCTATTGATTGTTCATAGTAAGCAACTTTTGCTTCCAAATCTTTTTGTCTAACTTTTACAGCCTCTTCTTGCAAAACCATTTGAAGATATAAAGACTTTACCTTATAAACTAAAAGAGCTTGAGCCTCTTTTAGTGATAGTTTTGATATATCTTCATCAAATTTTGAAGCTTTAACTTTAGATGATGTCTTTTTAAAATCCCATATCTTTTGCTTTAAAAAGACTCCTGCAGACCATGAATCTTCATCTTTTGTTGCAAAAGAGCCATTAACTGGTAAGGCAAATGTTTGAAGAGGGTTGTACTCGGCTTGTAAATTTATCTGTGGTAAATAATCTGAAAATGCAGAATCATAACTTTTTTTAGACTGTTTAATTTTTAACTCAAAAGATTTTATATCTGGATGATTTTGTATACTTTTATCTATACATTCCTGCATAGATAAATTTTGTGCCGATAAAATTGAAGTTAAAATAAAACTAATTAATAATATATTCTTTTTCATACCCTAATAATACAATACTTATGTTAAGGCAATGTTATTATCTTCAAGTAGTAACATTTTTTTCATAAACTAATTATATCTAACTTGATATGATTATGATATAATCTAATCAAAAGGAGTACTTTTAAATGATTGGAATAGACCTTATAAAAATTTCTCGTATGGATAAAATGTTAGAAAGATTTGGAGACAAAGCTCTACAAAAATTTCTTAGCATTGATGAGATAAAACTTATAAAAAATCATAGAACTGCTTCAGGTTTTTGGGCAGCTAAAGAAGCATGTTCTAAAGCTCTTGGAGTTGGGATAGGCTCTACATGTAGCTTTCATGATATAAATATATATAAGACTGACAGAGGTGCTCCAAAGATAAAACTTTCAGATAAACTCATAAAGGAGTTTAATATAACAGATACAAGTTTATCTATAACTCACGATGGTGATTACGCTATAGCAGTGGTGGCTATAGAGAGTAAAAAGTAGTTTTAACCACCACCAACAAAATCAAGAAGTTCTAACTTATCTCCATCTTTCAATCTATAATCTTTCCAAGCATCTTGTTTTACTATATCCATATTTACAGCAGCAGCCATAACTTTTCCACTTAATTCTAGTTTATTTAGCACTTCATCTAAAGTTGTATCTTTAGTAAACTCTTTCTCTTTACCATTTATAATTATTTTCATATTTTCCCTTTTTATGCAATAGTATCTTATTTTATTCAATATAAAACAAATACTAGATATAATCATTTAAAATTATTACAAGAGAAGAGAATGTTAAATTCAAAAGAGATTATTAATCATACAGAAAATTTAAGTATTTTATTTGTAGAAGATTATGAAGATTTACGAGTAAACATTGCTCATATCTTAAAAAGATTTTTCAAAGATGTTACAGTTGCTACTAATGGTTTAGAAGCTCTCGATATGTTTAAACAAGACAAAGATAAATTTGACATCATTATATCTGACATTAAAATGCCAATTATGAATGGAGTTGAGTTAACAAAAAAAATATATACTATAAAACCTAATCAAACTATCATTATTCTTTCTGCATACGACGATGCAGTATATCTTCATGAACTTATAAATCTCAAAATAGAACACTTTTTGAAAAAGCCTATTGATTATCAAGATCTTTTAAAAGTCCTATTGAATGTTGCAAAAATAGTAAATAAAATGAAGCTAAATGATACAAAAAGTGTTAAGAACATTAATGTAAAACTAAGTGATAGTTTTACATTCGACAAAAATAAAAAACTTTTATACAATGGAAATAATATTATTACACTAACTAAGTTTGAGATGATTTTCATACAATTTCTTACTAATGAGATTGGAAAAATATATTCAAATGAAGAGATATCTTCTTACTATATTTCTCAAAATGAAAATTTAGACTCTGCAAATATAAGAAAACTAGTATCAAAATTAAGAAAGAAACTTCCTCAAAATAGTATTGAAAGTCTTTATGGAGTTGGATATAGATTGGTACCTTCTATATAGAGATCTTTACTCTCTACATGTAGAAGCAGAAATCATCTTCGCATAATTATCAGTATCTTTTTTACCTATAAACGTATAAGTTCCTACGCTAAGAGTATAGTTGTCTATATTAACTTTTAAACCTTCGCAGTTTATAGTTTTTCCTTGCTTATATAAAAGAACTGCATTCATCATTTTTTCTTGTTGCGCAGTGTTGTATTTATTAAATCCTATTGCCAAGAGTACTAGAAGCATCACAACAGCAGTAACTAAATATTTTTGCTGTTTATTAAGAACTGTAAAATAATTTAACGTTAAGAAAAAAAGTAAAGTTAATACAACTCCAGCAAGATAAGCCACTAAGCAGTCCCTCTTATCTGATAAGTAATATCTCCAGCACCAAAGCCAATAATAAGACCTTTATCTAAGGTTTTTAACTCTTCTTTATCTTTAATTACTGTAATAGTATTGTTTGCACGAGTAATATTATCAGCCATTGTAAGATTATATCGTTTAAATTTCTCTTTAAAATCAATATCACGAGATGCTTCACCAGCAGACCATACAGGCAGAATAATAAGTTCTTGGGCACCCTCAAAACATTTTATAAATGCATCAAGATTATCAATAGTACGAGAGTATTTATGTGGTTGCCAAATCGCTGTAATCTTGTCAAAACCTTTTAGTAAGGCATACTCTTTTACAGATTCAAAAGTAGCTTTTATCTCTGTTGGGTGATGACCATAATCATCAATAATTACACGACTCTCTTCTGCTCCAACTATATCAAAGCGTTTTTTAATACCTTTAAATAAAAGAAGATTCTCACGAATCTCTTCAATATCCATAGAATCAAGTGCAGCTAAAATTGCCAATGCTGCATCAAGAGCAATATGTTTACCAAAACCCCATACATCAAACGAACCTAACTCTTTAAATGTAAAACGAGTATGTGGTTCATCATTTATAAGAACAAACTCTATGTTTGTAATATCTTTACTTGGATACAACCACTTTGCATCTACACTATTTATAAGAGTTGCAAGAAACGGATCTTCAGCATTTAGTACTCTACATGTAGCCGAGTTTATAAAAGTTTTGTATGAGTCATAAAATAGCTCATAATTATAATCATAATATTCCATATGTTCAGGTTCAGCGTTGATAACTATAGCGCAATAAGGGTTTGAGTTTATAAAACTTCCATCACTCTCATCAGCTTCAAAAAGCATAACATCAGTATTTGGATTGTATCTTACATTTGAGCCAAAAGCTTTTGACTCAGCTCCGATGATAGCAGAACCACTCATTATGGCTGTAAGTATCGCTGTTGTAGTACTTTTTCCATGTGCTCCAGCAACTGAGTAAACTTTTGAATCATTAAGAATTTTAAGTAGTGCTTCACGACGAGCTAAAACCTCTATGCCTTTAGCTTTTGCAGCTACTACTTCAGGATTTTCAGGGCTAATAATTGCAGAGTGTATAACTAAATCTTGGTCAGTTATAGCAGATGAGCAATGAGGTACAGATACTTTTATACCTTGAGAGCGAAGATTTTTAGTAATAATAGTATCAGCTATATCTGAACCACTAACTTCATGACCCTTATAGTGCATAAACTGCGCTAAACCAGAGATGCCAATACCACCAATACCAATAAAATGAATCTTCATATATTATGCCCCACTTTCTTGGGAATTATCTAGCAATTTTTGTGCCTCTTTTGAGAAGCAAGATATATAAAAAGTACCTGCATTCTCAGTAGCATTTATATCTGCTATCTTAGCTATAAAATCATCTAAACTTAAATTTTCTTTAGATGCTATCCAGTGAAACTTTAATGCATCAGAAAACTTAGTATCATTTGTAAGTCCAGAAAGTACTTCAAATAGTGCAGATGCATCAGAAACTTGTCCAGCTGAATAATGCTCTATCGCATACTCATAAAGCGCACGAACAGTTGCAAAATCTTGAACTTCATTCATATCCATAACTTTATGTGCTTCGAGAGTATCAGTTAATTTTTCTAAGGCTAAATCTAAAATATTTGCATAAAAACCTTGTAATGTATCTTCATCAAAAACTTCATGTGCCTCTTGTTCTAATACATACATAGATGCTATATCTTGCTCTTCTTGGGCTTTTAAAACAACTGTTTTTAATTCTTCAGCAGATCTAGCCATTTAAACATTCCTTTACCCTAAGTAGGGCTGATTTGGTTTTTTCTACACTCTCAACTAAAGCAATACGTACAAAATCTTTTCCAGGATTTATACCATTTTTATCTTCTCTTGCTAAGTATTCACCAGGTAATACTTTTACATTGTACTCTCTATAAAGCTTTTGTGTAAACTCTATAGGATTTTGTACTTTTAACCATACATAAAAAGTAGCCTCTGGAATCTCTACACCTAAAATCTCTTTTGCAACTATAAAGTTTTGTTTATAAATTTCACGAGCTTTCTCTACATGTAGCTCATCACTCCATGCAGCAGCTGCTGCTGATTGAAGTGGAAGGGGAGATGCACAACCAATATAAGTACGATATTTCATATACTCTTTTAAAATCAGATCATCACCAGCAATAAAACCTGAACGAAGCCCTGGTGCTGATGAACGCTTTGAGACAGAGTTAATAACTAGTATATTTTTAAAACTCACATTGCCTACATGTAGAGATGCTTCAAGTAATGATGGTATAACTTTATCTGTATAGATCTCACTATAACACTCATCATTTAAAAGTACAAAGTCATATTTTAGTGCTAAAAACACCCACTCGCCTAGTTCATTAAGTGATAAACAAGATGTTGTAGGATTGTTTGGAAAGTTTAAAATAACTAAATCACAAGTAGCTAATTTTTCTTCATCAATACAAGGTTTAAAATTATTTTTTTCATCTAAGTTTAGATATATAGTTTTTGCTTTAGTAGCAATAGCTGCACCCTCATAAATCTGGTAAAAAGGATTTGTAAAAGCAATAGTTGGATTTTCTTTTTCAAAAAGTAAAAACTGAGGAAAGTTAAAAAGTACTTCTCTAGTTCCAAAAGTTGGAATAATTTGCTCATCACTTAACTCTACATCAAATCTTTTTTTTACAAACTCTCTTTGAGCCTCGCGTAAAATAGGTTCACCTGAAGTCTTAGGATATTTTTTAAGCAGATTAGAGTTATCTTTTAAAGTATCTTGAATAAAATCAGGAGTCTCAAACTGTGGCTCACCAATAGTTAAAACAGATGGCTCATAGCTTTTGTTAGGTATTATATTTTTTAATAAGTTGTTTAATTTTTCAAATGGATATGGTTCAAATTTCATACGCGAATTATATCTAAAATCTATAAAAACCAGTTTAATAGGTGATTGTTAAAGTAAATAGTGATAAAATAACGCTAATATTCAACAAGGGAAATTAATGAAAAAAATAATTTTAATAGCAACACTACTTGTATTTGTAGGATGTTCTAGTGACGAAAATAAAGAGAATAAAAAGTATGAAGTTAAAACACCTGTTACTAAAGTACCTATTACTAAAAAAGAAACTATTGTACAAGAAAAAGAAGCAGTTACAGTTGAAGAAAAAGTGGTAAAAGCTGAACCTAAAAAAATTGCAAAAGCTACAAAAAGTGGTAAAGAAATTTTTCAAGCATGTACTGCTTGTCACGGTGCTAAAGCTGATAAACCTGCATTAGGGAAATCACAAATCATAAAAGGTTGGGATGCTACTAAAGTATCAGCGGCACTTAATGGTTATAAAGATGGAAGTTATGGTGGACCTATGAAAGCCCTTATGATAGGTCAAGTTGGTTTTTTGAGTGATGATGAAGTTAAATCAGTGTCAGAGTATATTTCTAAGCTTTAACAGGCTTAGGGAGTCTAAACTTCTGAGTAATCATCTCACCCTCTTCATTGAAAAACAGATAATACAACTTATCTTTTACAACAGAAAGTCCAGCTAAATACCTAAGTGCTAAGTTTGCCTGAAGCGATGCTATATGCATAACAATAGGTGCTGCAATTCCAGCTGGTGTTTGTGAGGTTATTTTAAAAGCATCAGCAAAATTAGATTCATCAAAAAAACAAACCTGCCCATGAAAAGCTTCAACACTTCCATAAATCCAAGGTCTGTTTTTACTTTTTGCATATTTATCTATATTATCCCTAGTCTCTAGGTTATCAGTACCATCTATTATCAAGTCAACATCTATATTTTTCTTAGTGAACTCTTTAAAATTACATTCATGAGCAATAGCTTTTACAAAAGGGCATCTCTCTTCTATCAACTCACAATTTACTAGAGCTTTATTCTTACCCTCGTCACCAAGTTTAAATGCAATTTGCCTATGAATATTATGAATTGAAACTTCATCAAAATCCACCATATGAATCTCACCAATACCAGAAGCACCCAGAGCAAAAGCTAAAGAACTACCTAATCCACCAGAACCAATAATAGCTATTTTTTTTGAGTAAAGAAGAGTTTGAGTATCTTCACCCCAAAGCTGAATTTGACGGTTAAAATACTCTAACATTTACGATTGGAAAAGGTTTAATACATTTGCTTGAGAAGCGTTAGCTTGACTTTGAGCAAATGAACCTATTTGAGACATTATATTTTGTTGAGAGAAGTTCATACTCTCTTTTGCAAAATCTATATCTCTTATTTGAGACTCTGCTGACGCAACATTAATACGTCCAACTGAAGTATTTCTAATACTAGACATATGGGCATTTTGAGAAGCACCTAGTTCTGATGAAACTTCACTAATAACTTGCATAGCTGAATCAATATCACCAAGAGCCGCATCTCTGCCAGCTTGCGTTGTTACATCAACACTAGATAGTAAAGAATCCATAGTAACATCATCTATTTTAAAACTAATATTATTACCAGTATCTGCACCAGATTGAGTAGTAAAAACTCCATCTGAATTGCTTCCACCAGTTCCATCAAGAAGATTAATACCATTATAGCTAGTAGTTTTTGCTATATCGTTATTAGATTCTAGTAAAGAATCTATCTCTTTTTGTATAATCTCTCTATCCCCTGAACTCATTGTTCCATTTGATGCCTGAAGAGTTAATGTTCTAATACGTTCTAGATTTTCATTCATACCTTGCATCGCACCATCTGCGATTTGAATCATACCTATTGAATCATTTGAATTCATTATCCCTTGTCCCATACCTTGGACTTGTGCTGACATCTCATTGGCTATTGCCAAACCTGCCGCATTAAAAGAAGTACTATTCAACGCAGACCCATTTGAGAGTGCAGATAGACCTCTATCCATAGCAGAACTAGCTGATGAAGAATTAAAATTAGCAGTTAGCGCACCTACATTTGTGTTAATACTAAAACTCATAATAAATCCTTTAATTCTTTTTTATATCTATTAATAATTATATCACTATTGCTATTGTCTTTTATTTACTGCATCTCTAAAGCCCCAAGAGCGACGAGAACGAACAACATCTACATGATTCATATCAACTATCATAAGCTCCTCTTTATTCCCTAAATGCTCTATCAATTCCCCATTTGGAGAAGCTAAAAGTGAATCTCCATAAAATTTCCAGTCATAATCTTTATCTTGAAATTCTCCAATACGATTAGCGCGTAAAATATAATAATTATTTGTAAATGCACGAGATAAAACAAGTGCTTTCCATCTCTCAAAAGACTCAAATGTTGCTACACTTGGAACAAGTAAACAGTCAATTTTTTTATCTGCTAATTTTGCAAATATCTCATCAAAATGAAGTTCAAATCCACTCATAGTTGCGAATTTAAAACCATCTATTTTAAAGATAAAAGGTGTTTGTATACTTTTAACTTCATTATCAAAAAACTTCTCTTCATTCCAATGAGTATAATTTATAAGTATTTGTTGCTCATAATAAGATGTAGAACTTGGAGAAAACTTTGCAATAGTTTTATATACTTTTTTCTTTTTAACCATAATAAGTGGTGCAACTATTGTCATATCATATTGTGATGATAATTCTTTTAAAACTTTACTTTGATGAGATGCCTGCTCTTTTATCATTGCTAAAGAAAGGGTTTGAAGTTCTTTAAAAAAAGGGTTTAAGATATACTCACCTAAAAGTAAAACCTTGACACCTTTTTTATGTGCAATTCTTATATAATTATATAGTTTTGTAGAGCTCATTCCTTGAGCGCTAAGTTGAAGGACAGCGGCTCTCACTAAGAAGCTTTTATCTCATTGATTTTAATCACTGCATCTTCAAGTATCTTTTGAGCTTTTCCTAACTCATCCATACCTTTTTCATATGCTTTTACACTATCTTGCAAAGTTATTTCTGGGTTCATTAGTGTTTCTAAAATCTCTTTTGCAGAATCTAATTTAGATTCAAAATTTTGTGTCTCTTTAGCCATCTATTTTTCCTTATTATTTTAAAACGTCAGCCATATAATCTTTAAACTTATCAAGCTCAACTAAAAATGCATCATGTCCATAATCACTATTAATATCTGTATAAAAATGATTTTTATTGCCTATTGCATTTAAAGTACTATGCAATTCTTTCATTTCAGAACTTTTAAATAACAAATCATTACTAAAACTAATAAGATGCAATTCTGCAGTTACTTTTCTCATAGCTTCACGTAAACAATCAAAACCTCGAGCTAAATCATAAATATTTATCGCTTTGGTGATATATAGATAAGCTAAGGGGTCAAACCATTTTGTAAAGTTATAACCATTATATTCTAAATAAGACTCAACTTGAAACCTTCCAAAAAGCTCATAAAGACCATCTGTTCGCTTGTATTCTCGTCCAAATTTTTCACCCATACTTTCATGTGATAAAAAACTAATATGCCCAGCCATACGACCAACAGCCATACCTGACAACCCCTGCTCTGCAATAATATCAGGGTCATAATAACCCTGTTTAAAATCTGGATCGTTTAGGATTGATTCCTGTGCTACTTTATTAAAAGCTATTGCCCAAGGTTGAGTTGCGTAAGTTGCAGCCATTGAAATAATTTTTTGTGCAAAGTTAGGATAATGCACCGCAAACTGAAGTGCTTGCATACCACCCATACTTCCACCAATAATAGCATATACACGATGTATATCTAATCTGTCAAATAAAATTCTTTGAGCTTTAACCATATCTTTTATCGTTACAACCGGAAATTTATAGCGATATGGCTCAGAATGTGGTAAATTTGGACTCATTGGACCAGTTGAACCAAAACAAGAACCAATAACATTTGTACAAATTACAAAATATCTATCTGTATCAATAGTTTTCCCTGAACCTATAAGTCCATCCCACCATCCAGCTTTAGTCTCATCTTTATAAACTCCAGCACAATGATGACTTCCAGTTAAGGCATGACAAATAATAATAACATTAGTCTTATCTTCGTTTAACTTACCATATGTTTCATAAGTTATGTCATAAGGTTCCAGTATACGCCCACTCTCTAAGTAAAGTGGGTGAGTAAAATGCTCAGTATGTGTTTTTAAGTTTAAACTCAATTGTTACGCCTCTAATGCCTGTTTTAAATCTGCTATTAAATCTTTTGAACTCTCTAATCCACAAGATATACGGATAAGTCCTACTGGAACACCACATGCAATAAGCTCTTCATTTGTTAACTGTTGATGAGTCATTGATGCGGGATGAGTTATGATTGATTTAGAGTCACCAATATTAGCAACTATTGAAAAAATTTCTACTTTATTAATAATTTTTTTAGCTATTTCTAAATTTTTAACTTCAAAACTAAGTAAACCACTAGCACCTTTTGTCAAATATTTTAAAGAGTTTTTATAATTTTTATTGCTTTTTAGTAAAGGGTAATTTACATTAACTACTATATCTTGAGACTCTAACCATTTAGCAACTTCTAATGCATTTTGGCAATGTTGATTCATTCTAAGATACAAAGTTTCTAAACCTTGGATAAATAACCATCCATTAAATGGACTAAGTACAGCACCAGTATCTCTCAAAACAACCATTCTAGCTCTAAATGTAAAAAGTATTTCGCTTACTTGAGAATCTGCAAATATCAGACCATGATAACTACTCTCTGGTTCATTAAAATATGGATAACGACTATTATTTTTAATTTTTTTGTATAGTTCTTTTCTTTCAACTATAAGTCCACCAATTGCTGTACCTTGACCTGTGGTATATTTACTAGCACTATGGACTACAACATCTGCTCCTATAATTAAAGGTTGACAAAGCATTGGTGTAGCTACAGTATTATCTACAATTGTTAAAATATTATATTTATTTGCTATTGAAATAATCTGTTCAAAATCAGGGACATCAATACTTGGATTCGAAATAGACTCAAAAAATATACATTTTGTTTTATCATCAATTAGTGATTCTATATCTTTAATTGAATGAATATCAAAAAATTTTACTTCTATTCCTAGTTTTTTTAATGTTTGTGTAAATAGTGTAACAGTTCCACCATAAAGTTGATTTGATACTATTAGATTATCTCCAGATTCTGCTATATTTAAGATACTATAAAAAATAGCAGCCATTCCGCTAGCTACTGCAAGAGAAGCGCTACCACCTTCAACTTCAGCAAATCGTCTTTCTAAAATAGCATTTGTAGGATTTCCAACTCTTGTATAAACATTATCGGTACCTTGTTCTAAATTAAAACTACTTGCTGCAAAATCAGCACTACCAAAATCATAAGCAGTTGTTTGATAGATCGGTACTGCCATTGTTGATTGTGAATCTTTTTCATAGCCTACATGTAGAGCTTTTGTTTGTAAATCCATTAGTATTAAATCCTTTCTTCATTCTCATAAACAACTATCGTTCCTGCAAGTAAATCATGCAGTCCTCTTTTATCTTTTCTAAATGCAACCATCAAAAAACCTATCATAAAAGCAAATGTTGATGCCAAATAACCAATAGTACGAATAACTGCTTGTTTATTATCTATATCTTTATATGTTTTCGCATCAACTATCTTGATATGAACAAACTTCTTACCAGGAGTAGCTCCACGCCATTTTCTCCAAAACACAATAGTTATAAGTAAAACAGAAACTTCAAATAAAAGTTCCCATTTCATAGACATCTTTGGTTGATTTTGGAGTGCTTCTTGCGCATGCCCTGCCATTGCAGCTTGTAAATTTTGCTGATACAAAGAGAAATCAAACCACTCCCCACCACTCATAAAATAGATAACAATAGCTATGGGTACTGCTAAAAATAGCGTATCATAGAATGACGCCATAAAACGAACCCAAAAACCTGCATATCTAACTTCTTTCATATTTTATGCGTGGTAATTTGGTGCTTCTGAAGTAATTTGAACATCATGGACATGACTCTCTTTAAGTCCCGCAGATGTAATTTGTACAAATTCAGCTTTATCCCAAAAAGTCTCAATATCTTTAGAACCGCAGTAACCCATTGATGCACGAAGTCCACCCATCATTTGATGAACAATCCCTGCAATACTTCCACGAAATGGAACACGACCCTCAATCCCTTCAGGAACTAACTTATCAGCAGCAGTCCCCTCTTGAAAATATCTATCATTAGAACCTTTTTGCATAGCTCCAATACTTCCCATACCACGGTATGATTTATATTGACGACCTTGATACATGATAGTATCACCTGGAGACTCTTCTGTTCCAGCTAACATTGATCCAGCCATAACACATGAAGCTCCAACAGCTAAAGCTTTTGACAAATCTCCAGAGTATCTTAAACCACCATCCGCGATAATTGGAACACCATATTTACGACCAACCTCTGCACACTCATCAATAGCAGACATTTGTGGTACACCAACACCTGCAACTATACGAGTAGTACAAATAGATCCAGGTCCAATTCCTACTTTTACTGCATCAGCACCAGCATCTATAAGTGCTTGAACTGCTTCACCAGTTGCTACATTTCCTGCAATTACATCAACAGAAAGTTCAGCTTTGATAGCTTTAACACTATCCATAATTCCCTTAGAATGACCATGAGCAGAGTCTAAAACAAGTACATCACAACCAGCATCAACAAGTGCTTTTGCTCTATCCATTTGACCAACACCAATAGCCCCACCAACAATTAAACGACCAAAACTATCTTTGTTAGAATTAGGATATTCGATACGCTTTCTAATATCTTTAATTGTTACAAGACCTTTTAAAAATCCCTCATCGTCTATGATTGGTAATTTTTCAATCTTATTTTTATGCATAATATCAGCTGCATCATCAAGAGAAATCCCTTTTTTTGCAGTGATTAATGGCATTTTTGTCATAACTTCAGATGCTAGTTTACGCATATCTTTTTCAAAACGCATATCACGGTTTGTTAAAATTCCTAAAAGTTTATTGTGACCATCAACAACTGGAACACCAGAGATACGATATTCACTCATAAGTGCTTCTGCATCCGCTAAAGTAGCATCAGGATGAACAAAAATAGGATCAATAATAATCCCACTCTCACTCTTTTTAACCTTAGTAACTTGCTTACATTGAGCTTCAATATCCATATTTTTATGAATAATCCCTATTCCGCCAAGTCTAGCCATAGCTATTGCTGCACGGTATTCAGTAACTGTATCCATTGCAGCTGAAACCATAGGTATTTTTAATGATATATTTTTTGTTAGTTTACTTTCAAGTGAAACCTCTTTTGGTAGTACTTCTGAGTATTGAGGTACTAAAAGAACATCTTCAAATGTTAGGGCTTGTTTACGAATATTCATGGGTTTATCCTTTGTTGTTAATTTGTTTTTCTAAGCTTAATGCACCATCAAATAGTGTTTGTTCATCATAAGCTTTTGCAATTAGTTGAAGTCCGATTGGCATATCATTTTCACCTTTACTTATTGGAAGTGAGATAGCAGGAAGTCCTGCTAAATTCACAGATATTGAGTATAAATCACTAAGGTACATATCCATAGGATTCTCTAACTCTCCAAACTTTGGTGCTATATCTGGTGCTATTGGAGAAAGTATCAAGTCAGAATCTACAAAAATCTTATCATACTGATCTTTTATCATATGACGAGTTTTTTGTGCTTTTACATAGTAAGCTTCATAGTATCCACTTGAAAGTACAAAATTTCCAAGCATGATACGACGCTTAACTTCATCTCCAAAACCATTTGAACGAGTTTTGATAAAAGTATCTTCAAGATTTTTACCAGTTACACGATTTCCATAACGGATACCATCATAACGAGCAAGATTTGTAGCAGCTTCAGCAGTTGCTGTTATATAGTAAGCTGAAATATCAAACTTTGCATCCATTAGTTCATGCTCAACTATCTCATGTCCAGCATTTTTAAGTTCTTTTATTGCAAGAGCATAAGCTTTTTTCATATCTTCACTTGCACCATCTAAATGCTTTGGAAGTACTGCGATTTTAAGTTTGCGAGAAGAATCTAACTTATCGGAAACTTTATCATTTTTATTTGCAGATGTTGAGTCTTTTTCATCAAAACCAGAAATAATGTCATATAAAATTGCAGCATCTTCAACATTTTGAGTCATTGGTCCAATTTGGTCTAACGATGATGCATAAGCACCTAGACCATAACGACTAACTCTTCCATAAGTTGGTTTCATCCCAACGATTCCACAAAAAGCAGCAGGTTGACGGATACTTCCACCAGTATCACTCCCTAAAGCGGCAATTGCAAGTCCAGCTCCAACAGCAGCAGCACTCCCACCAGAAGAACCACCAGGAACATACTCAGCATTGTGAGGATTTTGTGTTTTTCCATAAAAGCTTGATTCAGTTGTAGAACCCATAGCAAACTCATCCATATTTACACGACCAAATGGACTAAGTCCAGCGTCTTTCATCTTGTTAATTACAGTTGCATTATAAGGTGCAATATACCCTTGAAGTATATTTGAGCCAGAAGTTACAGACCAATCTTTAACTTGAATATTATCTTTTATAGCTATTGGCACACCCTCACCAACATTATTTATATCTATGTAGGCATTTAACTCAGGACGAGCTTGTATCTTTGCTTTTAGTTCTTCTTTAAAATTGTTTAATTCTTCTTTATTTAATTTAAGAGCTTCTTTTAATGTAATCACTAAACTTCCTTATTTAAATTTTTTCACAAGTAATATTCCGACACCAACAAGAGCAAATATTGCAACAATACTTGCTATTACAAATGACATCTCTACTGGTTGGCTAAAATCAGGCACCAACTACCTCACTACAACGGCTACATGTAGTATCTTCAGATTCAGATTGATACTTCCAACATCTTGGACATTTATGATCAGTTGCTTTCGCAATAGTGAAAACATCTCCATCTACTTCAAATGAACCTAAACTTTCACTTATTTCATTATTTGAAACTTTTGAAACAACGAACCAATCTTCAGCATCTACTGCGTCTACATGTAGAGCTATTTTAGAATTTGTACTAATTACTAACTCTAAAGTATTTTTAATAATTTTCTCTTTTTTTAGCGAATCAACAACAGCACCAAAACCTTCACGAGCTTTTGTCATATACTCAGCATTGAAGTCTGATTTACCAGTAACTATTGGCTCATAAACCATATCAAAAATAGACTCTGCATCACCTTTTACAATAACAGGTGCATTTTCAACTATCTCATCTGCTGTGTATGTTAAGATTGGAGCCA
>Ga0256842_1001672_pt1 | contig 17339 bp, 16 predicted proteins | sample 4559240metaG_FD_185973 | JGI IMG/M metagenome (GOLD analysis project Ga0256842, IMG submission 185973) | Hydrothermal vent microbial communities from Guaymas Basin, Mexico - 4559-240 | ecosystem: Environmental > Aquatic > Marine > Hydrothermal vents | place: Mexico: Guaymas Basin | collected...
CACAGCGTCAGAGGAGGCCACGGAAGAGAAGAAACCGACGCGCCGTCGCCGTACCACCAGAAAGAAAGAGGCGGAAACGGATGTGCAGGCGGACAACGCAACCGCCGCAGCGCCGGAGGAGGCGACGGAAGAGAAGAAACCGACGCGCCGTCGCCGTACCGCCAAGAAAAAAGAGGTAGAGGCAGATGCTCAGACGGATAAATCAACCGCCACAGCGTCAGAGGAAGCTACGGAAGAGAAGAAACCGACACGCCGTCGCCGCACCACCAGAAAGAAAGAGGCGGAAGCGGATACACAGGCTGACAACGAAACCGCCGCTGCGCCGGAGGAGGCCACGGAAGAGAAAAAGCCGACACGCCGTCGCCGTACCACCAGAAAAAAAGAGGCGGAAACGGAGACGCAGGTGGACAACGCAACCGCCGCTGCGCCGGAGGAGGCGACGGAAGAGAAGAAACCGACGCGCCGTCGCCGTACCACCAGAAAGAAAGAGGCGGAAACGGATGTGCAGGCGGACAACGCAACCGCCGCAGCGCCGGAGGAGGCGACAGAAGAGAAGAAACCGATACGCCGTCGCCGTACCACCACAAAGAAAGAGGCGGAACAAAAATCTGACACCGCGGCTGACGCTCAGTCATCACCGTCAACAGCGGACAAGCCGACACCACCGACGCAGGAGCAATCCTGATCGCCCACACCCGGGAGCCTGTCGGGTTTTATGACAGGCTCCTAGCCCGCGTCTAAAAAAAATAGTGCCACAACCAATCCAGGCGACCGCGCATAACGTAGTAACGCCCGCTGAACTTCATCACGGCGCGTATTTTGTCCCGCTGCTGTTTTTTGTAGCAATGCACCGGGCAGCGGCGACACGCCGGTTTGGGATCGAGGGGACAGCGTTCGTTGCGCTGCAACGCGTAGTGCAACAAGGCGTGACACTCGGCGCAATATACCCGCCCCTGCTCGTGGCTGTGCACCGCCACGCCGCGCTTGAGGTGATGTTCGCGACAGTACACGGCAATAAACGCCCGCAGCACCCTGCCATCGCGCTGAATACGCCGCGCCTTACTCAGCACCGCCGCCACCGTCTAGACGTTGATACCGGCAGGACGGATGGCCGACGGATCACCGGCATGGCACGGCGTTACGGCGTAAACCATGCCACACTCACCGCACTGCCCCTCAAAAGTATCCATACAAAAACTGTTGCCGCAGTTTTCGCACTGCAGGGTTACCGGTGCCGGCATGGGTTGCAGATTAAAACCCATAGTACGAATTTTGTTAAGAACATCCATTCCGCTGGCAAAGTTTGCCGAACAGCCATCATGCATTGTCATCTCTCCTTTAGCGAGTCGGGTTACAGCTCTTCTAATGTTTCACCTTCACGTATACGCTGACGCAGATTCATCAGCTTGCGATCCAGTTCTTCCAGTTGTGCCAGATTGGCGCGCTCAGCCGCACTGGTGGTAATAATTTTGGCCACGCCGCCGTTGCGAATCACCAGGCGGCGTTGTCCCATAAGTGCCAGGATGGGATCATGGGTAGCCATGAGGACAATTTTCTCCTCACGCACCAGCAGTTCCAGCGCTTTTTTGCGGTCGATACCGGCATTTTCTATCTCATCGATAAGAACGATGGGAGATTTACTCAAAATGGCGGTATCAGCAATCATCAGCGCCCGAGACTGACCGCCGCTTAAAGAGGTGATCGGCGTTGTGGCGGTAAAACCCTCGCCAGCCAGCTCGTTGGCCTGCGCCATAATCCGCTCGATTTTGTCGTCAACATCGGGGACAAAGCGGCTTTCGGCGTGCATGCGGATAAATTCCTCCACCGACAAATCCATGACAAAGTTCATGTTCTGCGACAACTGCGCCACCAGCTTGTGCTCGATGGAAAAACGCCACTTGGCATCCGGCACCGCAGCGTTGATAAGAATATGTCTGCCGGTAGGAGTATCGCCCTGCGCCATCCACTCGATATCGGCCAGCAGGCGACTTTTACCGCTGCCAGTAGGCCCGACAATGCAGATTATCTGACCGGGCAGCAGATCGAGGCTGAAATCCTCCGGCTGGCGCTCTTTATTGAAACCACCCTTGATGGTAAGGCACTCCACCTTGGCAAAATCGTGTTGCAATGCCCCCATGCCGTCCACGTAATCACGCAGTGCCTGGCGCAGTTGCGCGCGGTCGAGGCCGATATCGTCTAATGCATCGGCATCAAGCGCGGCAAAAAGCTGCGCCGCGCTGGCGTCGCTGCTACGCACATCAATGTTGAACGAATCAAAAAAATCGGCGATATACGGATAGCGCTCCACCAGCACCGTCAGTGGTGTTTCAAACAGTTCGCTGCTATTCATTGTTGCGCCCCTTGTCATTCAGATCAATTTTACGCACGTTGCCCACCTGATGCTCCTCGCCGATACGGGTCTCTCCCAGACAGTAGGAACACAGTGCCGACGGCATGGAGAAACGCAGCGATTTACCCTTGAGCGAGGCGATATCGCTCGCCTGCGCCACCAAGGTGGACAACTCAAACGCGCCCTGGCCGGTAATGCCGTTTACATGCATGATTACCGCTTTGGGATTGACCTGGCGCACCCGCGCTGCAAACACCTCGCGCTCCGCCTGGGAGACAATATCCCCTTTGGTTATCACCACGATGTCGGCGCCTTTGAGCATGGGACCGATTTTTTTCGGCGTGCCGATGCCGCTGAGATTGTCGATGACACACACAGCGCAGATATCCTTTATGTGCGGCGAGCAGCGGTTGCACAGCCCGGCGCTCTCGCTGATAAGCAGATCCAGTTGTTCCTGCCGCCCCCAGTCGACACAGGCCTCGATATTGCTGATAAAATAGTGATCGGGACACAGCGCTCCCGACAACCCTTTGCGTACCGGCACGCCCCGACTGGCGTAAAGAGTGTCGTCGTCGGTAAGAAGGCAGTCAAACTTCACCACCCCCACGCGCAGACCGCGCTCACTTAACGCGTCGATAGTACGTAGAATAACAGCGGTTTTCCCCGCCGACGGCGGGCCGGACACAGTAACAAAGCGCATGATTAGCCATCCTCGCAAGCAACGGTAAAAATCCGTTCCAAATGTTCTATCTGCTCTGATATATCGTGGTTGTAGATGTAATCCCACCCCAGCCACTGCCATGGTGCCCGCGGCGGCAACACATTTTCCACCTGCGGATTAAGGGACGGAAACAGCCCCTTTTGCGCCAGTATCTCCCCCACCTGCTTACCGGCGAGAAACTCAGCCACTGCACCGATCTGTGCCAGACGCTCTTTTTTTGCCAGCAGAAAGATAGGGCTGATGATGGCACCGTCTTCCGGCCAGACGATCTCCACCGAAGCGATGTTACCGGCCATGCGGGTAAAGAAATAAGGGAGAATAGTCACCAGCGGTTTATCAACCTGCGTGCGTCCGGCGCCCTTGACCATCTGCGCCGGATGGAGCGAACTGAGCATGGAACGCCCCAGTCGTTCGACACCATCGGTACCGAACATTTTATATATATTGAGCAAAATAGCGTTAAACAGGTCAAAATCGCCCACCGGCAGAGCTACCCGCCGGGCATATTCCGGCCTGAGGATATCACGCCAGCTGCGCGGCACCGGCAAATCGCCCAGTTCCATCTTATCCACCATAAACACCGCCGGCACCACCGATATGATGGTGTAGCTGTGTTGCGGATCTTCCAGCGCCAGAGCGGAAAAATCGCTGTTTACTCCGCCCATCTCCACACTGGAGAATACCCCCTGCTGCCGATACTGGCCGATCCCCTTCGGATCAAAGAAGGTATCAAAACCGGCGGAGATAAAAATATCCGGCAATTCAGCGGCACTGGCAATGGTGGAGATATTGGCGGCAATCCAGTCGGAACCGACGGAAGCAGCCTCGAAACGGCTACGCGTTTTCAGGCCGCTGCGCTGTTGATAATCAGTGCAGAAGGCATCAAAGGCTTCCAGCAACGGCACCCGCACCGGACACGGCAACAGGCCGGCCACGTCGATATCATAATCGTCACCATTGGCATCCTCGGCCAGAGTAATGTCGATATTTTCCTGCGCCTCGGCTATTTTCTCTTCCAGCAGGCACAGGTAAGTATCCACAGCAAAGCCCTTACTCTGCAGGGCGCTGCCAAGCTTGAGAAAACGCCCCACCCGCTGCAACGTACCAGCATCGGCAAACTGCTCAAAGCCGTTGGCAACAAATACTTCGAGGGTTTGCGGCCAGCGTTCAACAATCTCTTTTACGGTCATATTGGTATCAATGTTAGTCATGTCAGCCTCTCCTGTATGGTTGACGCAACTATGCCGTAGCGCAGCAACAACGTAATTGACCGCCATCAAAAAAATCGTTTTTAACTAGGAGCCTGTCGGGCTTTGCGGATCGAAGCGAAAAATCGACTGGTCGAGGACAGATTTTCGTTCGTTTGAAGGCTAATAGTAATAGCCGTAGCTATTGGTCGAAAAGGAGCGGAAATATGCACCGGCTAGGCGGTTTTGCAGCCGATTCATGGAAAGTCCGACAGGCTCCGAGGATTTGCTTTATTCGGGATCGGGAACTTCCGGACGCTTCTTGCCAAAGAAACGTGCTACCCACACCCCCACCTCGTACAGCAGGATAAACGGCAGGGCAATGGATATCTGCGAAAAAATATCGGGCGGGGTAAGTACCGCGCCAACAACAAACGCCAGCAAAAACGCGTAACGCCGGTGCGCGGCCAGCCATTTGTAATCCACCAGCCCCAGGCGGGCGAGAAAAAAAATGATAATCGGCAGCTCAAACACCAGTCCGAAGGCCAGCAGCAGACGGGTGGACATGCTCAAGTAGCCACCCATGGACAGCATGGCCTGCACCTCGCCATGACCGATGCCGTAATTGATAAGAAAGGTAAAAATCATCGGAAACACATAAGTGAAACCGAAATAGGTACCGGTGGCAAAACACAGACAACTGAAGAACACAAACGGGATAGCCAGACGCTTCTCCCCCGGATACAGTGCCGGCGCGATAAAGCGCCACATCTGCCACAACATAACCGGCAGCGCCACCACCAGTCCAGCCACCGCCGCCACCTTGAGATAGGTGAAAAACGGCTCCGTAGCGTGGATAAACACCAGCGTGCTGTCTTTGGGCAACGCCTGGCGTACCGGCTCGGCAATCAGTTTAAACAGCTGCTCGGCGTAGTTATAACACACGCCGAAGCCGATAACCCACGCCACCACCGAGATAATCAGGCGTCGGCGCAACTCCTCAAAATGTTCCGTCAGCGTCTGTCCCTGCTCATCCACGCTTATGCTCTGCTCCGCCTGTCTGCACCTTGTTTTCCGTCACTTTATCAGCCGCAGCGGCACCATCCTCATCCGCCACCTTGTCATCAGCCGCCGCTTTGACACCAGCGGCTGCTGCAGTCGCAGGCTCATCGCCGCGCTGCGCCTGCCTGCACTCAAACTCGATGGGCTCCACCTCCCCGGCTTCAGCTTCGAGATTGATGGTATTCTTCAACTCGGTAGAAGCGCGCCGAAACTCACGCATCCCCCGCCCCAGCGCCCTGGCTACATCGGGCAACTTGGCCGGACCTATAATAATCAATGCTATCACCAGAATTACGATCAACTCCGGCATTCCTATTCCAAACATACAACCTCCACCCCGGCAGGGCTATCTCATACGCAACAATTACTACTTTTCATCATCACTGCTGTCTTCGATTTTATTCTTATTTTGCGCTGTTTCATCCTGCTGCAGCCCTTTTTTAAAGTTGCGAATCCCCCGCCCCAGGCCTTCCCCCAGTTGCGGCAGACGCTTGCCACCAAACAACACCAGCACAATCACCAGAATGATGGTCAGTTCCTGCGCACCCAATCCAAACATAACAGTTCCTTTCGTCATTACCAGATAGTAGCGGCCGCACCAAAAAACGCCACACGCCATCGCTCCGCATAACACACCAGGCCAGACAATAACCAGTACAAACTTGTATAGCGCCATCATCCACTAGTTAATCCGTCGACGATAACACAAACGACAAAAAAGCACCTGAGGCAATCGCCACAGGTGCTTAATTTTTTATTGGTGGAGCTAAGCGGGATCGAACCGCTGACCTCTTGAATGCCATTCAAGCGCTCTCCCAGCTGAGCTATAGCCCCAAACGCAGGTGGTTATACCAGAAGCCGGTTCCCGATGTCAACGCATTTCTTGCCCAAAGTTACAATAGACTGGCCACACTGGCACAGGCAGCAGCAATAAGCAGCGGATGGCAGTGGCGAATACGGCCAAGGAACAGTTGAATCAGCACATAGCTGCTGAAACCAAAGGCCAGTCCGGTGGCGATGGAGTAACTGAGAGGCATCATGATTATGGTGAGAAAAGCCGGGGCGGCGATGGCAAAATCGCTGAAATCAATGACTGTTATGTTTCCCAGCATAAACAGACCGACAACAATCAGCGCTGGAGCGGTGGCGCAGGCGGGCACAATGGCGATAACCGGAGCGAAAAACAGCGCCGCCACAAACCACAGCGCCGTCACCACGCTGCTCAGACCGCTGCGTCCACCGGCAGCTACACCGCTGCCGGACTCAATGAAGGCGGTAGTGGTGCTGGTACCGAGCAAGGCACCGCCAATGGTAGCCAGGGCATCGACGGTTAGCAGCGGTGATATGGCAGGAATATCGCCGTCTTCTTCAACCATTCCGGCCTCACGGCACACTGCCACCAGCGAACCGAGGCTGTCGAACAGATCGACAAACATGAAGGAGAAGATACTCGACCACAGCGAGATGGTCAGGGCCGAAGTGATATCCAGCTTGAACAGCAACGGCAGAACAGACGGCGGCAAGGCCACCACACTGTCCGGCAACGGAGTAAATCCGGTAGCTATGGCCAGCAGTGTTGATACGGCAATGCCGATGAGGATGGCTCCGCGCACCTGTTTGATCTGCAACACCAGCATCACCAGCAACCCGGCCAGACCGATGGCAACTTGCGGCGTAACGGCACCTAGGCGCACCAGAGTTGCCGGGCTGTCCACCACCAGGCCCATATTGCGCATGCCGATAAAAGCAATAAACAGGCCGATACCAACGGCGGTAGCCGCCTGCAGCGACGGCGGTATGGCTCGCACCAGATGTTCGCGTACTCCCAGCAGGCTAAGTAGCAGAAACAGTACCCCGGAGATAAACACCACCCCCAGCGCCGTCTGCCACGGCACCCCTTGCCCCAACACCAGGGTATAGGTGAAAAAGGCATTCAAGCCCATGCCCGGCGCCATCATAATGGGGGCATTGCATACCAGCGCCACCAGCAGAGTAGCCAGCGCCGCCGCCAGACAGGTTACACTGGTGAGAGCGCCACGCTCCATGCCGGTGGCAGCCAGCATGGATGGATGGACAAAGATAATGTAGGCGGCAGTGAGAAAGGTGGTGGTACCGGCGATTATTTCGGTTTTGATGCTGCTGCCGCTGTCTTCCAGTCGAAAGCGGCGGATGAGATAATTTACCATTGCTGTCACCTTGCAACGTTTACCGGGTCAAAACACGACGGGGATGCCGTAAGCATCCCCGTCGTAGTTGTAAATCAGCGCGGAAAGCTAATGAGCACAGCCACCGCCACAGCACTTGTGCGCCGCCATTTTTAACGGTGCCGCTCCGGTGAGTCGAGTGAGCGCCTCCATGTATTTTTGCGCTGTTTTGGCAACAATATCGTCCGGCAGCGGCGGGGCCGGCGCGGTTTTGCCCCAATCCAGCGTCTCCAGATAGTCACGCAAAAACTGCTTGTCAAAACTGGGCTGCGGCCCGCCGGGACAATACTGATCCTTGGGCCAGAAACGGGAGGAATCGGGAGTAAGCGCCTCGTCAATCCACATCAGCTCACCATCACAGATACCAAACTCAAATTTGGTATCAGCGATAATAATTCCCTTGGCGTCGGCAATATCGCGAGCGCGCTCATAAATAGCTATGGAGATGGCACGAATTTTTTCCGCCACCTCGGCACCACACAGATCTACCACCTTGTCAAAGGGGATATTCTCGTCGTGATCACCCAGCTCCGCTTTGGTGGAGGGGGTAAAAATAACCTGTGGCAATTTGTCGCTCTGGCGCAGTCCGGCAGGCAGCGCAATGCCGCAAATGCTCCCGTGCTGCTGGTATTCCTTCCAGCCGGAACCGGAGAGGTAGCCGCGCACGATACATTCCACCGCCAGCGGCTGCGCCTTTTTCACCAGCATGCTGCGCCCTTCGAGCTGCTCGCGATACTGGTGGGTTACGGCGGGGAAATCATCCACTTCAGTGGAAACAATATGATTGGGAATGATATCCTCCATCTGACTGAACCAGAATTTGGAGATCTCGGTAAGGACATAGCCCTTGTTGGGAATACCCTCCTCCATGATCACATCAAAGGCGGATATACGGTCACTGGTCACAATGAGCAGGTACTCGCCCACATCGTAGATATCGCGCACCTTGCCCTGATTGACCAGTTTAAGTTCCGGACAGTTGCTCTGCTTAACAATTTTGCTCATAACGGTCTATTTCCCTTCGATGGAACGGAGTATTGAGGGCGAGTAAACGATGTCCGCCTGCTCACGCAACTCTTTGAGGCGCTTCTGTAAAACTTCGCTGCGTTTACGCTGTAACACCTGCTGGCGCAGTTTTTCCGACCCCTCCTCAGTCAATCCCTGGGGATCAGCCGGTTTGATCTGCTTCAGGCGAACTACATAAAATGTGTCGCCGTTGCGATATACCTTGTCTGCCAGCGGCTTCTTGACAGTGAGGGCAAAAGCATCCTCCAGCAGACCATCTATCCGGCCCAGTTTGGGGATACCGAAACGGGCGGCACGACTGAACAGACCGGTTTCACCGATGAGGTTCTTCTCCGGAGCAACATCGGCCATCCTTTTACCGGCTTTCAGCTGCTCTAGTGCCTTTTTCGCGTATTCTTCAGCCAGTTCAACCGTCCGTTTGGCGATAATGGCTTCATCCACTTTGGCACGCACATCATCGTACGCGGGGATATAGCTGTCCTTGCTTTCGGCAACAGACCACAACAGTATATCATGGCCTACTTTTACCGGCGCCATCAGTTTACCCACCGGCGCGCTGAATACCTTGTTGAGCAAAGCCGGGGTGCCGCCGATGCCGGGAATCGGCGCACCGTTGGCAAACAGCGGGGTGTGTTCAACCTTGGCACCCAAAGCCTTGGCTGCAGCCTCAATATCGCCGCTTTTGCGATTGATATTGTAGGCGTCCATGGCTTTTTCATACAGCAGCCGCTCACACTTCTCTTTTCTGGCGGCGGCAACCACCTGGTCTTTTACCTGATCCAGTTCCTTGAAACCGGCGTCTATCCGTCCCTTGCACTGGATAATGTGAAAACCGAAGCGGCTGCGCACCACATCGCTCAGTTCTCCGGCACGCAAGGCAAACGCTGCCTTCTCAAATGCCGGTACCATGGCGCCATGGGGGAAATAGCCAAGATACCCACCCTTGGCGGCACTGCCTTTATCGTCGGAGTATTTCTTTGCCAGTTCGGCAAAATCTGCACCATTCTTGGCTTTCTTCAGAATTTCCTCGGCCAGTTGCCGTTTTTTGGCCACCGTCTCTTTGTCGGCCTTGGGATCTACCAAAACGAGGATATGTGCAGCAGCCACCTGCTCTTTGACCGCGTATTGCGACAGGTGACGGTTGTAGTAACGGGCGATCTCGTCGTCAGTCAGCTGCAATTCGTCACCACAACTGTCGCCAGCCAACTTTACATACGCCAGTGACCGCTGAGGCGGCACACGAAAATCATCTTTATGGGCAGCAAAATACTCTTCACCCTTTTTGCGGTTAAGAATCACTTTGCTTACAAAGGATTCAGCCACAAAGGGGATAAATTCGAGATTGATCTTCTCGTTGGCGTTGCGGTATTCCTCAGCCACCTCGTCATCGCTCACCGTTACCGACGCCATGATGGCCTGACGCGCCTTGTCCTGCAACATCTGCTGGCGCTCCATGGCTTCGAACTCCTCGGGCTTGAGACGCTGATAACCCAGCACCGTGGTATAGCGCTGTTTGTCAAACTTGCCATCAACCTGAAAGGCGGGAATTGAGGCGATGGCCTTGACCAGCTCTTCGCGAGTGACGGTAACCCCCAAACGATCGGCTTCCTGAATCAACAGCTTCATATCGACGAGGCGGTTAATGGCCTGCCGATCGAGATTAAGCTGCTTGGCAACCTCGGGTGTGAAACGTTCCCCGTACATGCGCCGGTAGAAATTATTAATATAATCGTATGAGCTCTTGAACTCGTCATAAGTGATGTCGTCGCCGTTGACACGCGCGGCCACGGTCATACGGTCGTTCTGACTTCTACCCTTACCCCACACCAGGAAGATAGTGCCAATAAAAGTTGCGATAATTACCCAGAAAACCACCTGAACCAGGGCGGTTTTCTGTTTTTTTCTGATCAGATCCAGCATAAGCGGTTTTCTCCTTGTCGAACGTGAGATTATACGGTAAAAATCAGCATCGCATATTACGTCAATGTTCCCGAAAATTGCAATAGTTTTCCCGCTGATTGTCCTTGAGCATCCTGCCTCTTTCTGCTAGGTTGAAAATTTTCACGCTTATCCGAATCGCTACGATTAATTTTATACAAGCACAAAAGGAATCTGCGCCTATGTTCAATCTGTTCAACATTATCTGGGGAATGTTCTCCAATGATCTGGCCATCGACCTCGGCACTGCCAACACCCTGGTGTACCTTAAAGGCAAAGGGATAGTCGTCAGCGAACCGTCGGTAGTGGCAGTGCAAAAAGACGCCAACGGCGCCAAAAAAGTGCTGGCGGTGGGGATGGAAGCAAAGAAAATGCTCGGGCGTACCCCCGGCAGTATCGTTGCCATCCGCCCCATGAAGGACGGCGTTATTGCCGATTTTGACATCACCGAGGAGATGCTGCGCTACTTCATCCACAAGGTTCACAACCGCAAGGCGCTGGTACGGCCACGCATTGTTATCTGCGTTCCTTCCGGCATCACTCAGGTGGAAAAACGCGCGGTCAAGGAATCGGCGGAATCGGCCGGCGCGCGCGAGGTGTATCTAATTGAGGAACCCATGGCCGCCGCCATCGGTGCCGGGCTGCCCATCACCGAAGCCAACGGCAACATGATTGTCGATATCGGCGGCGGCACCACTGAGGTGGCCATCATCTCCCTGGCCGGGATCGTCTACGCCCAGAGTGTGCGCGTCGGCGGCGACAAACTGGATGAAGCCATCGTACAGTACATCAAGCGCAAGTACAATATGCTCATCGGTGAGCGCACTGCCGAGCAGGTAAAAATTACCATCGGCAGCGCCCACCCCGGTGAGGAGGAATCCACCATCGACGTCAAGGGTCGCGATCTGGTATCCGGCATTCCGCGCACTCTGGAAATCAACTCCAAGGAGATTCGCGAGGCTCTGGCCGAAACGGTAAACGCCATCGTCGAAGCGGTGCGTGTGGCGTTGGAGCGTACCCCACCGGAACTGGCGGCCGATATTGTCGATCGCGGCATTATTCTGGCCGGCGGCGGTGCCCAACTGGACAACCTCGACGAACTGCTGCGTAAAGAAACCGGCCTGCCGGTGGTTGTAGCCGAAGATCCCATGTCGTGCGTAGTCCTCGGCTCCGGCACGGTACTCGATGAACTGGAGCTGTTGCGCCGGGTAGCCATCGCCACCTGATGGCCGCATACGTTATCAGCCGCTGACAAGTTTGCTCCTTTTTCATAGCCAGAACCGCCCATGCTGGAGTTTTTCAAAACACATCGCCCCAAGCTGCTCTTCGGCATTCTGTTTATGTCGGCGCTGCTGGTGTATTCACACAACCTGCGCCAACGCAACCATACGTCGCTGTTTGAAATGGCGGTGATACAACTCACCGCCCCGATTTTTCAGGCAGTGGAAAACACCAGCTCCGATCTGCAGCGGCTATGGGATAACTACATCAACCTGGTAGATGTTCGCCGCCGTAATCTGCTGCTGCAACAACAGCTTATTGAGCAACGCCGCCAGTTACTGGCTCTGCGCGAGATCGCCCAGGAAAATATCCGCCTGAAAAAGCTGCTCGAATTCCATGATAACCTCGGCACCACCACGGTGCCGGCACGCATAATCGCCGAGGACGCCGCCGCGTGGTTCCGCACAGTAACCATTAACAAAGGGCGCGATGACGGCATTCGCGAAGGACTGCCGGTGGTGGTAGCCGAAGGGGTTGTAGGTCGAGTGATAAAATGCGCTCCCCACAATGCCAGGGTACTGCTCAGCGTCGACGCCGCTTCGGAAATAGCCGCCCTGGTGCAACGTAATCGTACCCGTGGCATCTGCCGTGGCATGGGTACCACCATGAGTTTCGATTACGCCCTGCGCGACAGGGATATCAAGCCTGGTGATAACGTAGTGACATCCGGTACCGGCGGCATATTCCCCAAAGGTCTGCCTCTGGGCACAGTTACTGCTGTTGTCAAACACAACTACGGTCTGTTCCAGACCCTCACCATCACCCCCAGCGTTGATTTCTCCCGCCTAGAAGACGTACTGGTAATTATTCCGGAGCAATCATGAAGCGACTGCTGGCTTACCTGCTGTGTGCAACATTGTTTATCGTGTTGCAGGCGACGGTTTTTCCGTTAATTGTCGGTACTTCGCTGCAACCGAATCTGCTACTGCTGCTGGTGTTGTACCTGGGACTATACGAAAAATCGTTGTTCGGCGCTTTTACATCCTGGCTGCTGGGCTGCATGCTGGATGTGTTCAGCGGCACAACGTTGGGGCTGTACGGCATGATCATGCTGCTGACATTCTGTATCACGTGCGTCGGCAGCCGCAAATTGAATTTTGACAGTGATATAGTCATCTTCGTTACCACCCTTATCGGCACCGCCATCCATGCAATCCTGCTAATCTTAATGCTGATCATCTTTGCCACCGCTCAGCGCAGCTGGTGCTGCGTGCTGCCATACCTGCCGGTGCATCTGCTGGTCAATCAACTGGCGGTCCTGATACTGCTGCCGTTGGTACATGTCATCAACAAGCGGCGCAAACCAAATCCCGCCACATCCAGGGGAGATTGTGCATGGCTCTAAACTCCCCACCGCCTGATGATGCGCTACGCACGCGCAGATTTGCCGTCATCACCGCACTGGCACTGTTGTTTTTTGCTGTACTCACCGTGCGCTTGTGGTATCTACAGGTAATCAGCGTCAATCGCTATCAGTTGCTGGCGCAAAAAAACCGCACGCGCTATGTTCCCATCGCCGCTCCACGCGGCGAGATTTACGACCGCAAAGGCAGATTGCTGGTGGGCAACCGGCCCGCGTTTACCGTGGCAGTCTCTCGTCAGGACGTGGTGGACAAGGAACAGCTGCTCAGCCGCCTGGCCACCTACCTGCATTGCGACAAACAGCAACTGGAACAAATATGGCAGAAACACCGCTACTATCCACGCTATCGCCCCATCCCCCTCAAACGCGATATCGACCGTGACACCGTCGATGTGCTGACAGAGCATTCCATCGAACTGCCCGGCATGCTCATAGAGGTGCAGCCGGTACGCTCCTACCCTTACCACGAAGCAGCGGCACACCTGTTCGGCCATATCGGCGCCATTACCGAAGAAGAGCTGCAACTGCCCCGCTACAGCGACTACCACGCCGGTGAATACATCGGTAAAAGCGGGTTGGAAAAGCATCTGGAACAGTACCTTAAAGGGGTGGCGGGAGAAAAACTGCTTGAAGTGGATGTAAAGGGGCAGGAATTACGCCAGTTACAGATACGCGAACCGCTACCGGGACGCAACGTTATCCTCACCATCGACCGCGATCTGCAGTTATGCACCGAACACGCCTTTGGCGACCAGGCCGGAGCCGCCGTTGTAATCGACGTAAATAATGGCGATATCCTCGCCATGGTCAGCCGCCCCGCTTTTGATCCGGAGCTGTTCGCCGTCGGCATCAGCAATGACAACTGGCGCAAACTGATGAACAACCCCGATCATCCCCTGCAGGCGCGCGCCGTAAGCGGCCAGTACCCGCCGGGCTCAACCTACAAGATGGTTACCGCACTGGCTGCCCTCGACGCCGGGGTGATAACACCGCACACCAGCGTGAACTGTACCGGCCGCCTGCCGGTGGGGAATCGCGATTTCCGTTGCTGGAAAAAAACCGGCCATGGCCCCACTACCCTGCGCAAAGCTCTACGCGAAAGCTGTGATGTATGGTTTTATCAGGTAGCGCTTAATCTGGGTATTGAGCGGATGTCGGCCATGGCACGCCAACTGGGATTGGGCCGCAGCTACGCTCTGCCACTGGACAATGTTCGTGCCGGACTGATACCGGATAAACAATGGAAGCGCCGCCGCTACAACCGGCCCTGGTACAAAGGCGAAACCGCCATCGCCGCCATCGGCCAAGGTTACGTTCTGGCCACCCCCCTGCAACTGGCGGTGATGATGAGCACCATCGCCAATGGCGGCACACTGTTCAAACCGCAGCTGGTACGTCAGATCAGCGATGCAAACGGCAATATCATCAAACAATACCCGGCCCAGGTCATTCATGGTTCAACCTTGAACCGGCGCCACCTGGTCAAGGTAAAACAGGGACTGGAAGATGTGGTAAACAATCCGCGCGGTACTGGTAAAGCCTGCGCTCTGAAAACAATAAAAGTGGCCGGAAAAACCGGTACCGCCCAGGTTATCCGCCTTAAGGATGATCCTGCCGACGGCAGCAAACCGGACAAAGAAAAAATTGCCTATCGCCACCGCGATCATGCCCTGTTTGTCGCTTACGCCCCCGCTGACAAACCACAGATTGCTTTAGCGGTAATCGTAGAACACGGCCAGCACGGCGGCAGCGCCGCCGCCCCCATAGCAAAAAAGATCTTCCAGCAGTATTTCGGCCTCGGTCAAGCCAGAACGATCACTAACCACAACGGAGAATAACAGATGTTTGACAGACGGCTTCTGGCAAATTTCGACTGGCTGCTACTGGCACTTATTCTGACCACTGCAGCCCTGGGGATTCTCAACCTGTACAGTTCTACTTCGGCGTGGGATAACATAAGTACCCCCATCTACACCAAGCAGATGTACTGGCTTGGCATCGGCATCATCATCGCCATCAGTCTGACATTGTTCAACTATCGACAGCTGGAGCACATGGCACTGCCAATTTATGCCGCTTGTATCCTGCTGTTGGCGGCAGTGCTGCTGTTCGGCCAGACCAACATGGGGGCCACACGCTGGATCAATCTGGGGTTGTTCAACCTGCAACCGAGCGAAATAATGAAAGTGGTAATCATCATCACCCTGGCCGCCTATTTCAGCCGTCACGAAACGCCCGGCGGCTACACCTTTACCGATCTGATTATACCAGGGCTGCTGCTGTTAGTGCCGGTAGCCCTGATCATCAAGCAGCCGGATCTGGGCACCGCCATGCTGCTGATGTTTATCGGCATAACCATGCTGCTATTCGCTGGCATCCAGCGCCCGACTCTGATAGCTCTGGGCATTCTGGCAGCCGGCGCCGCCGGAGGCGGCTGGTTTCTGCTGCATGATTACCAGAAAAACCGCATCCGCACCTTTCTTAATCCCGAAAGCGACCCCCTCGGCAGCGGCTATCACATAATACAGTCAAAAATCGCCGTGGGCAGCGGCGGTTTCTGGGGGCGCGGTTTCATGCACGGCACCCAGTCACAACTGTCGTTCTTACCTGAGCGCCACACCGATTTTGTTTTTTCCGTCTTTGCCGAAGAGTGGGGATTTGTCGGCTGCGTGCTACTGCTGACTTTGTATGCAGCGATAATCTTGTGGGGAATACACATCGCCCGCAAGGCCGACTCCAGTTTTGGCATGTATCTGGCCATCGGTCTCACTTCCATGCTGTTCTGGCATATTATTGTCAACCTTGGCATGGTGATCGGCCTGCTGCCGGTGGTCGGCGTGCCGCTACCGTTGTTCTCCTACGGCGGCACCTGCATGGTCACCACCATGATTGCCGTCGGACTACTGTTCAATATCAGCATGCGCCGCTTCATGTTTTAATCATAGCAGACTTGCAACAACATAATTAAAGCAATACCATGCGAATAGTATGCATGCTATTGCCAACCACATACATCTGAAACCGTTATGGTTGCTGTTAACCGGAACCTGCGCTGGCATTATTGCCGCTTTCATGTTCCAGCACAGCAGACAACTGCAGGCAGTCGCCTCGTTGGCACTGGCGTCGGCCACACTGGCGTTCCTTGTACTGTTCTGGCAGCATAACCGGCGGCAACCGGCGGCGTTGATGTCGCTATGCTGGGGTGTCGGTGGCTGCGCCCTGGGCTTTGCTCTGGCGACCAATGCCTTGCTTCCAGATGCTGCTACGTCCCGGTTTCTGCATCACCATACCTGGCAACGCTGCACCATCAGCGCTACCGTATTGCGGGTTCAACAACAACCTGATCGCTGGCGCATGGACGTGCGCGTGCGTTCGGTAAACGACGTAAGTGTAGCTGATGGTGCCAACATACTGCTGCGGCTGCATGTTGGCCGGGGCGAGGCAACTTGCCTGCCGGGCGACCGCGTAACCTTTACCGGCAAAATACGCCCGCCGCACCGGTTTGGCATACCGGGCGAGTTCGATTATCCCCTGTATCTGGCACAACGGGGAATCTTTGCCAGCACATTTGTGGCTACGACAAAGAAACTGACCGTAGTATCACCACCCTGCCCGTTGCCCTTCCGCCTGCGACTGGAGCGCCAGCGCTGCCTGCTGGGGCGTACTGTAGCCCATCTTGGCACTGCCCCCGGCAACGCCTGGCTGCTCAGTCTAGCTCTGGGGGAGAAATCGCGCCTCTCCCCACAGCAGCGTCAACGTATCGCTGCCGCCGGTATTGCTCATCTGTTTGCCATATCCGGCCTCCACCTTGGCTTATGTGCCGCCATGCTGTACTTTCTGCTTGGTGCTATCTATCGGCGCAGCACCACTTTGCTGCTGTGGCAACCGCTGCAGCGGATGGTGCCACTGCTGGCGCTACCGCTACTGTTAGCTTATGTGCTGCTGAGCGGTTCGGCGCTGCCCACCTGGCGGGCGCTGATGTTGCTTGGCGCTGCAGCCCTTATGCTGTGCAGCCGTCGCCATCACAGTGCCATCGACATACTGGGGCTGGTGGCATGGCTGATTCTGCTGATGCAGCCACTGGCGCTGTTTTCCGCCGCATTCCAATTATCGTTCAGTGGCGTGGCAGCGTTGATACTGTGCCTGAAACCGTGGCAACAATATCTGCGCACACCACTCAGGCGCTGGCTGCTGCTGCCACTTCTGA
>Ga0256842_1001673_pt1 | contig 17336 bp, 13 predicted proteins | sample 4559240metaG_FD_185973 | JGI IMG/M metagenome (GOLD analysis project Ga0256842, IMG submission 185973) | Hydrothermal vent microbial communities from Guaymas Basin, Mexico - 4559-240 | ecosystem: Environmental > Aquatic > Marine > Hydrothermal vents | place: Mexico: Guaymas Basin | collected...
CCATTATCTCTACACATTCTAACTGCATCTATAGTTTCGGTTACTGTTCCTATCTGATTTAATTTGATTAAAGCAGAGTTAGCACTGTTTTCTTTTATACCACGAGCAATAAACTTTGTATTTGTAACAAAAATATCATCACCAATAATCTCTGTTTTATCTCCAAGTTCTTTAGTTATTTTTGCAAAACCATTCCAATCTTCTTCAGCTAGTGGGTCTTCCCAAAAGATTATAGGATATTTTTCTATCCACTCTTTAGACATAGTAATGAGTTCATCACTACTTTTTTCACCAGCACCAGACCATTTAAGATTATATTTACCATCATCTGTCCAAAAAGATGTAGCGGCACTATCTAAGCCTATCATAATATCTTTACCTGCTTCATATCCAGCTTTTTGTATCGCTTCGATAATTAGCTCCATAGCCTCTTCATTACTATTTAGATTTGGAGCAAAACCACCCTCATCACCAACTGAAGTAGCAAGTCCACGAGAGGCTAAAATCTTTTTAAGCTCATGAAAAGTTTCTGATACATAGCGTAAACCTTCACTAAAAGTAGGAGCGCCAATAGGTACTGCCATAAACTCTTGAATATCTACACTATTGTCAGCATGTTCACCACCATTTAAAATATTCATACATGGTACAGGTATTCTTCTTGCATTACTTCCACCTAAATAACGAAAAAGTTCAACACCACTTGATTTTGCTGCTGCTTTTGCTGCTGCCATAGAGATTCCAAGAATTGCATTTGCACCAAGATTTGATTTGTTTTCAGTTCCATCAAGATCTATCATTGTTTTATCAATCTTAGTTTGTTCTTTTGCATCCATACCAACAATTACTGGTGCAATAACCTCATTCACATTTGAAACTGCTTTTAAAACACCTTTTCCATTATATCTTTTTGGGTCACCATCTCTCAACTCTACTGCTTCATATTCTCCAGTACTAGCACCAGATGGAACAGATGATGATACTTTTGTACCATCTTCTAACTCCATTAAAACTCTAACCGTTGGGTTACCTCGTGAATCTAAAATCTCTAAAGCTTTAATACTTTTAATAATTGAATTTGACATTTTTACTTCCTTAATTTTTTGTTTTAAATTTATTTAATTTTTTAAAAAAATTCATTTCATATTTACTTAAAATACGAATCATATTTGTAGAACCAACTACTCCGAGGGGATCGCCTGCTGTTAAGATATATGTATCATTTATATTTATTACTCCTTTTTTTAAACCTTCACTTATAACTTCACTCATCATTTTTCCAGGACTTTTATATGTTACAGAAAATGCTGGTACCACTCCCCAAACTATAGTTAAGGATTGAGCTATTTTTTTGTTATGAGTTATTGCATATATTGGCTGTTGTGGTCGATAACGAGCAATTTTTTTTGCTGAGCTTCCTGATGATGTAATAGTGAAAATTCCTGAGGTATTTAAATTATTACAAAGTCGAATTGCCGAATCATTAATTACATCCGCTTTATCGTGCATCTGAAAATCTGAAACTTTTAAAAAAGGATAATTTTGCTCTATAGCTTTTATGGTATTTACCATAGTCTTAACTGCTAAAACAGGGTCATGTCCAATAGCACTCTCTTCAGATAACATAACTGCATCAGTTCCATCTAAAACAGCATTAGCGATATCACTTATTTCTGCTCTTGTAGCAGTATCATTAGTTGTCATTGATAGAAGCATTTGAGTTGCAGTTATAACTGGTTTGCTGAGATTATTTGCTTTATTTATAAGCATTTTTTGAACATTTGGTACATCATAGTAAGGTATTTCAATACCTAAATCACCACGAGCGACCATAATACCATCGCTTGCCTCTAATATCTCATCAATATTATTTACAGCATCAAACTTTTCTATTTTTGCAAACAATTGTGTTGTAGCACCATTTTCTTCTATAATAGCACGGGCATTTTTCATATCATTTGCATTTTGCACAAAAGATATAGCCATAAAATCTACACCATTTTTTATACCCCAAAGCATATCTTTTTTATCTTTTTTTGTTAAAATTTCTATGCCAAGTTCTGTATTTGGAAAATTAACACCTTTTTTTGAATTAAGAATACCATCATTTTCAATAATAACTTTTACATTTCCATTTATAGATTCTATAACTTTTGCACGGATAATGCCATCATAAAGATATATATACTCTCCAATCTTTAATTTATCAAGAATAAATGTTTGATTTAGAGTTAATTTGTAGTGAGTATCATCTACTTTAATACCAACTATATCATCCTTTACAAATTCTAAAATATCACCGATTTTAAGTAAAAAATCTTCTTTAAGCTCTCCTACACGAATTTTAGGACCACTTATATCTTGTAAAATACCAGTTATAAGTCCTGTTTTTTTTATTGCTTTTCTAATACGCTTTAAAATTTCTAAATGATATTCATGGGTTCCATGACTAAAATTTAATCTAAATACATTCACCCCAGCATAAATTAACTTTTCTAAGTTTTCTTGCGAATCAGAAGCTGGTCCAATCGTAGCTACAATTTTTGTTCTTTTTTTCATTTCATCATCTTTATATTATTTTTTTTGATAGCTATATTGCAATGTCACTAAATAGCATATCCATCACATCTTGAGCATCTTTTTGAAGTTGCTTTAAATGTTGTGTTGATACAAAACTCTCTACATATATTTTATATATATCTTCTGTTCCAGATGGACGCATTGCTACCCATCCATTTTTTGTTACTATTTTAAGACCACCAATTGATGCAGCATTTCCAGAGGCATCACTTAATATTTTTTCAATTTTCTCACCAGCTAATAAATCAATACTTATTAGCTCAGCATTTAGTGTTTTTAACACCTTCTTTTACTCTAATGTTGCAGGAGCATCTATCCGTGCATAATATGACTTTCCAAACTCTTTTCCAAACTCTTATTTAAAGCATTTCCACGATGCCCAGAAGTACCAAAAGCAACAAGTTGAGTTTCTAAATTAGAATCTGGTTTTAACTCATAACAAGAGCCTATAAATGAAGGAACATCTATAAGTTCGCTTTGTGGGGTTAATCTACCTGCTAAGTTATGTATCATTTTAATCTCCTCTTAATAGTTTAGCACAATATTCAGGCTCTACACTATTTATAGCCATTCCTGTTGAAATTTCAAACCCACCTAATCTATATATCCTTGGTGTAATGCTAAGCGAAAAACGGTAATTTTTATCTAAAGTTTGTATAAATTGTTCATTTTCAAAATTTTCATTTAATGGAGAAATATGAAAATAAAGATTGTAATCAAAACGACCCAATTGCTTTTTGAGCATAACAAATACTTTTTTTATAATACCTGATAGACTGATAATATCTTCCCTAGTGCAAATATCAAGAGAGTGTATATTTGTTGTTGGTGCTATCATAACTTCAAACGGATATGCACTCGCATATGGACAAAATGCTATAAAATTACCAACTTGACTTATAAGTCTAGTTTTTGTTTTTAGCTCATTATAGATAATATCTTCAACTATTCCACGACCATGATGATGATAATATATTAAATTTCTTTGTAAAAAGTCTATCTCATTTTTTGGTACAATAGGCAATGCTAATATCTGTGTATGTGGATGCTCTTGTGTAGCTCCAGCATTTGAACCAGAATTTTTAAATATACTTAAATGTATAAGCCTTTTATCTTGTCTTAAATCTTTAAGCCTAATAATCATACTTCTTAGCCAATTCTCTATCTCAGTAATTTCTAAATCAGCCATACCACAATCGTGACGAGGGGAATCTATCAAAACTTCATGAGCACCAACACCAGAGATTGATTCAAAGAGTCCATCTCTTTTAGATATATCTTCAAGTTCAATTTGAACAGCTTTATAAAGGTTTGGAACTACCCTTGTTTTCCACATACCAGAGTTCGCCTCGTTTTCTCTAAGGGCATAAATTTCTGGTGGTGTTAATTCTTCATTTCCTTCACAAAAAGGGCATGAAGATTTTGAATTTTTTTTCTCTTGTGTACTGGAAAGATTTGGTCGATGCAATCTTTCTGGAGCTATTAGAATATATTGATTATTGAACCTATCTAATCTTATTTCAGACATTAACAACCTCCAACTCTAATGTAAATTCCAACTCTTTTTTAAATGTAGTTACAAAAACAAATGAGATACCTTGTGCAACTTTATCAAACCCACTTTCACTTTGAGAGATAGTATTTAAAATATAAGCAAAAACATCACATCTTGTATTTGTTTTTAATTTTATAGTTTTATCTGTAAAATCATCATATATCTCTAATTCATTAATAGCATATTCACTAAATCCATCACCTATATTTTTAGAATTGAAAGTTATCTTATCTGGATGTGCAAAGTGCATATTTAGTTCGCACCCATAAAAAAGTCCCCCCTCAAAGCTACTATCAATATCTATTTTTATATCTATATTATTTGTATCAAACTTATATGCTTTTTTCAAACTTGTAGTGTATTTTTGTGGAAGAAATAGACCTCCAACTCTTTTAAAAACATTTTTTTTCTTACTTAATTCAAACGGTTGATTTGCAAAATCACCAAGCTCATTGAAACTCAAAGATTTAAAATTTTCTAAACTAAACTTATTATCACTAAAATGGTCAATAAATGAATATTTTTGATGCCAATCATAAATAAGTTCACTTTTAAGTTTATCAACATCTAAAAAATCATTAGTATGGATAGTGGCTATCTCATCGCTTTTTTGTGTTTTTTGTTCTATATTTTTTGGATTTATTATCTTGTCGTGGTAAGCTTCCTCTCTTCTCATAATGGTATTTTGCCAGTTAAATAGTGTGTCAAATGAACCAAACTCCATCATTTGGGCACCATTTTTAAGAGATATAACAATGCTCAAGTTTTTAGTTAGGACTTTTAACTCCTCAAAACCATCATAATCTATATCTAATAATTCGTATTTTATCTTTTTCTTTGCTTGAAATTTTTCTAACTCTAAAAGATATTTATAAGCATTATCTCTTAGGTTTGGAAGATAAAGCCCACCGAAAACACCATGCCAAAAAACATCATTTGTTTGTAATTTATAGAGTGATTCAAGTGAGTTTTTATCCAATTTATCTTGTATTTTTGAAAAATAAATCATTCTTTTATGAAGATAATTACTCTCACTATATTTTATAAAAAAGTTTTTCCAAATACCACCTTTTATAAATGAGACACCAACATCATTAAAATAGTTATCTCCAACATCCTCTTTTAATTTTTGCATAGCTAAAGTTTGTTTTGCTTTTAAACTCCACTCGCCCATCTCAAAGTATGAGGTATTGTTTAGATATGCCAAACCTAGAGAGTGATTTTTACTCATATATTCACTATAATGCTGTGTTTGTATCTGTTCGTGGGAACTCACAGCTTTTAAAAATTTTTCAAGCCATTTTTTCTCATAAACCCACTCATGAGTTTTAGGCCAAAGACCAAATTTTTCGGCATCATCAAATATAATTGCTGCTGAATTTTCATCTTTTGCATGTGATAAGATAGCCTCTATGGAGCGTTCAACACTAAAAAATGGTAGGGCATATCTAAGTGATTGAGATATTGCAAAGAGTGAAAGTTTATGATTGTTTTCCTCAGTAGTATAATACCCATCCATCTTAGAAGCATCAAATCCACTACTTAAAAAGTGGTAATCATCAACTACAGTATAATCAATTCCACATGCTGATAAATCACTAATCAATGAAGATTCCCAAACCCTTTCAGTAAGCCATATACCTTTTGGTTTTTGACCAAAATGTTTTTTTAAATAACAGCTTAGTTTATTTATTTGAGCTTGTCTATCTCTTGAAGATATAGAGCTTAAAACAGGTTCATAATATCCTGCTCCAACCCATTCGATGGAGCCTTTATCGGTTAAAAACTTCATATTTTCAAATATATCTGGATGGTTTACTCTGATTCTATCAAGCAACCAACCACTACTATGAACACTAAATTTAAATTCACTATATTCTAGCATAGTTTCAAAAAATGGTTTATAACAACGCTCAATGGCTTCATCAACAGCATCACCAAAATTATCGATAGGTTGATGCATATGGATTCCAAATAATAAAGATACTTTTTTCAAATTTTTCCTTTATACAAACCAATTTTGACTATAATCATTACCTAAGTCAATTTTTAACTCACCAAATCCAGGTAAAATCTGAATTACACTACTATCTTGAACTAACTCAAATCGTATGGAAATTTCATCTATATCTATCTTAGTTTTATCTATTGCCATCTCTATACAACTTCCACAAACAACTTCCACTTCCAAATCACCTATAAAAGTTTTTTTATCTTTAAAATTTATAGTTCCTTTTAAATTTAATGGTTCTATTAAAATATCTATTGTATAAATTTGACAAAACATCTTTCTCTTAATCTCAAAGGAAAAATATATTTTTTCATTATCTTGTCCATAATGAATCTTTTTTACTTCACCTCTCTCTTTATCCATAGTTGAAAAAAGTTTACTCTCATCTATAACACCACAACCCATCCACTCAAAAAATGAATCTATTTTTCCATTGATAGTTGGTGATATATCTGATTGTGGTCTTAACCAAAAATCCTGAGTAGTTTTATCTTTAATAATAGGAAATAATATATCATTAGGAGGGGAAATACCCATAAGGTCATATATATTGATAAGATGATTACGAAATAGTTCATCAAACTCAGCACCAAACTCAGTAAAGTGGTCATCCCCATACCACCAAAACCAATCAGAACATTCAGCAGCTAAAAAATGCTCACTTATCTTATCTTTTATATCCTCATTTAAATTATTTTTATGTCTATCATAATCTCTTTTAGTTAGATATATAAGCTCCCAAGCCTTTGTTTTTTCACTATTTCCAACCCAAGTATTAAATTCACCATGTATCCAACTACCAGCTGCTAAATATGGCAACTTTTTCTTTGGTAATTTATACACTTCATCCATATTGAGAGTTTTCATCCAAGTTGCGTTAGATATATCATTATAAAGAGCATCAAAAAAATCATATCCATTATTTTTATAAAACTCCCAAGCATTTTCACCATCTAAGATAATAAAAACTGTCTCGTTTTCTCTTATATTTTGAATTTTAGACAACTCTTGTATAAAATTATGGGATGCCTCTTGTGGCTCTTTATGCCTATATGTAAAACCTATCAAATCACTTAAATAATGGTCACGAAATCCGATGCACATATCTTTATAGTTGTATGGAGTATAAAGGTTTACTCTGTCGTTTGAGTTTAACGAATGAAAAAGTATATCTTCATCTGTCGCTATCCAATCAATACCACTTTGGCGAAGAAGTTCTACACTTTTTTCATCAACAGCACCCTCAGCAGGCCAAAACCCATTTGGTTTAAATCCAAAAGTATCAAAAAACAGTTCTTGTACCTTTTTTATCTGTAATATTGCATCATCTTTAAGTGGAAAATGCTCTTTTGGTATAGTTGTATTTGGGTTTGCTTTTGAAGCATTATTCATATCTAACAGTAACGGAAGTATCGGATGATTGAGTGGTGTTGTAGATAAACTTATAATACCATCTTGATGAAGTTGTGTATAATATTCAAATATGTGTGAAACAAAATCTGAAAGTTCTTCTAAAAGTAAATTTTTATCTTCACCTACATAATCTCTTTTTTTATCTATCAAGTTTTTTATTAGATCAGAGTTTTTTCTTAGATAGATTCCACACCAAGATAATAGAAACAGTATCTGCAAATCAATCAATTCGTTATTGTTAAAATGTTCTTGATTATAGAGTTCTTTGTATCTAGGGAACTCTTTAACCATAGTATCAAACTGTGTACTTTTACAAAGCTTAATAAGCCATTCTCTTTCAGATTCATTTAGATTTTTTGGCTCTTTTATCCATATAGTAAAAAACTTGTCATACCTTGCTGGCTCATTGTAGTACAATTTCAACTGCTCAATAAGTGGAGCAGTTATATTAAAAGTAGCTCTCATCTCATTATGTCTAGCCATCATCCAAGGCATATCATAATAATCTTTTATAGCATGCAAAAAAACCCAAGGCATCTGCATAATACCATTCATATCTCTATAATCTGGTTGATGCATATGCCATATAAAACTAAGATTCAAGAAGTTTCCTTATTCATTTGCCCATAAGGCAATTTTTGCACTATATTTATCATAAAGTTCCTCACCAGATTTATCATCAATAGCTTGTATATAGATATTTAGATGTTCGCTATGTTGATCTGGTATCATAAGTATCCAGTCAGTTTTATTTTCCCAAATTTTAACCCCGTCTACTGTTGATGATTTTTTATCTTTAGAATCTTCTAAAAACTTTCTCATCATTTTTCCTTTTAATGCTTGAACACAATCAATCTTAAATCTTCTATAATAAAAACTATCTATACTAGAAACTAATTTTGATAGCTCAATATTATGACAGTTTAATAGTTCCATTATTTTAAAACTTGAGTATATTGCATCTCTTGTATATCCGAACTCACCAAAAGAAAAGTTTCCATCCACTGTAGCCACTAAATCGTATTGCATCATTTGAGAAGCTTTAAAATTAGTATATTTTCCACTCTCTATAATTAAATTTGGAAAGTTTTTTATATCTGGTGCCCATGTTGGTAGAAGTACTTTTTTCTTATTCTCTTTATCTGCTTCAAGATTAAAAAGAGACAAAACAATATAAAGTGTTTGAATCTTATCTAAAATCTTACCATCTTCTGTTACTAAGATTATTTTTTGTGCATTTGGATAGAGTAAAATTCCCATATCATAATTTAATGTTTTGACAATTTTTGATACATTTAGTTTACCTTCACTCTCTAAAACTTTGATATTTGATAGTTTTTTTTCATCATAATAAGCATTAAGTACAATATTCTCAACACCAAAATAGTTTAATAAAGTTGGGATAAGCTCTGATGTTGTACCATGCATAACATCAATTACAACTTTAAATCCTCCACATTTTATTATTTCATGATCAATTTTTTTCACTATTGCATCTCTATATGCTATGCACTTTTCACGATTTATAATTTCATGTATTTTTCCTATTTTAGAATATTCTACTCTTCTAAAATTTTCTGTAAAAAAAGCTTTTTCTATTTTTTTTGATGACTCATTATCAACTCTAATAGCTTCTTCGTTAAAGAGTGTAATTTCTGCACTTATACTATCAATTACAGATCTTTTAAAATGAGCACCACCAAAAAGAGTGTCATCATTTGCAAGAGCATATCTTAAAACAGATGGTGGAGAATCTTCTATATCTACTACATCAACACCAGCAGATAAAACTCCACCCAAAAATGCTCTTTTTAACATTTTTGAACCTCTATCTTTATCAGTTCCAATTATAATTTTTGAGCCTATTGGAAGTTGAGAAGCAAAAGCTTCAGCAAGTTTTGTTGCCATTTCACAAGAGAGCTCAATATTACTTTTTCCAGATACACTTCCATTCTCAAAGATAGAATTTTTATATTTGTTACCAAGTATCAAACTATGACTAACAATAGAAGCAGCTTCTATCTTTTTATCTGGCCAAATAATAACATCTTGTTCAAACACTGCAAGTTCTCCAACTTCACAACCTTGAGCCAAAATAAGTCCAGCTTTTGCAGTTACATTTTTATTTATAATATTATTATTACAGACTAAAGTATTATCAAATTTTGCATTTTTTCCAATAGTTATATCCTCCCAAAAGATAGAATTTCTTATCTTTGAGCCTTCATTTATAGTTACATTTTTTCCAATTACAACATTGTTTAGCTTAACACCTTTTTTAAGTATTACATTTTCATCTAAAACTACAGTTCCTATAATCTCAATAGATTTATCTAATTTATATTCTACAGGGCTATATAAAACACCATCGGGATACATTTTTTTATATCCACTAATATCAAACTTCACTCTATCGTTTAGTATATCTTCATATACCTCTCTATAGCTCTCAGGGTTACCAACATCACGCCAATAACCCTCTAAGTTATATCCCATTAAGGTTACATCTTTTTTCATCAACAATGGAAACAAATCTTTACCAAAATCAAAATTTTCATTTTTCGGGATATAGTTTAAAATTTCACTCTCTATGATATAAATACCAGTATTTATAGTATCACTAAATACCTCTCCCCAGCTTGGTTTTTCTAAAAACTTCTCTATTTCATCATCTTCATTTGCTATAACAACCCCAAACTGTAAAGGGTTTTCAACAGAGGTTAAACCTATGGAGAGTTTCGATTTTTTTGCCTTATGAAAATCAAATAATTTTTTAAAATCAAAGTCAGTTACCAAATCGCCACTAATAATGATAAAATTATCATCACCTATGTGCTCTTGTGCAAGCTTAACAGCTCCAGCAGTTCCATAATCATCATCAGGAATTACATATGTAATTTTTATACCAAATTCGCTACCATCACCAAAATAATCTTGTATAATCTCTGGTTTAAAATATAAAAGAACTATAAATTCTGTAATACCTAAATCTTTAAGCATCATCATAGTATGTTCCATCATAGGCCTATTCATTATTGGTAACATCGGTTTTGGTCTTGAGTGTGTTAGTGGTTGAATCCTAGTTCCAAAACCACCTGCCATTACTACTGCTTTCATTGCTACTCCTCTGAAATCTTAAATTTTTAAAACTGAATTTTTTGTTCCGAATGGTGAGTTAATCGTTTTAGTATCACTATCGCATAGCCATAAAGAATCATCTGTTTTATATCCAAATTGATACTCATTTCCGCATTTTAATACTTTTCTTAGATAAAGTTCACCATTTTTTTTAGGTTTCATTTCTTCCTCTTTCCAATCATTCCATTCTCCACTTAAGAAAATCCTTTCATTTGATTCTGGGATTATTGAAAATGTTACCCAAGCTTTATTGCCTTTTGTTGTTATCTTTAACATTTTAAAACTCCTAAAATTAGTCTAAATAATTTATAGCATCTAAATAGTGTTCTGGTAATTGATACTTACTAGACACTACTTCTTGAATATTCATAAAATTAAAACAGCCATCATTGTAAACCACAACTTTATTGAAATCCTTATGTTCAAGTAAATAATCAACTGCCTTTATTGTAAAATCAAAAGCCATCAATCTATCATAAACAGTTGGATTTCCACCCCTTTGAATATGCCCTAAAATACTTACTCTAGTCTCTAATCCTAACTTATCTTCTATCCATTTATGTATTTCACTCGTTTGCTTAGAACCCTCTGAAACAATAGCTAACACATATTTTCTACCATCTTTTATCTCTTGTGTCAATTTTTTTTCAAGTGCTTTACTATGAAACTCCACTTCTGGAATTACACATATCTCTGCTCCACTAATCATAGCCGATACAACAGCTAGATATCCACAATCCCTGCCCATAACTTCTACAATAAAAGCACGGTTAAATGATGATGCCGTATCTCGTATCTTATCAAGTGCATCTCGTATAACATTTAGTGCTGTATCAACTCCTAGACAGTATTTTGTACCATATATATCGTTATCTATAGTTGATGGAATACCTACAAAATTTATATCAAACTCTGAGCTAAATTTATCCATAGCACGAAAAGAGCCATCACCGCCTAAAACAACTATACCCATTATGTTATGCTCTTTTAAGTTCTTGTAAGCAATCTTTCTGTATTTATATTCAAAAAATCTTTTTGAACGAGATGAACGGATAATAGTTCCACCTATATGGACTATCCCTGCAACATCTTTATGATTTGCCTCTTTTATTTTGTTATCAATTAAACCCTCTAATCCATCATAAATAAAATAACTTTTTTTACCTTTTTTATAAGCATAATCAACAAATTTTTTTATAGCAGGATTCATCCCTGGAGCATCACCACCAGAGCAGATTATTGCTAGTGCCATTAATACTCCTCTTTTCTGTCAAGATTTTTGAAACCTGGTAATATTTTACCCTCTAAAAGTTCCAAAGAAGCTCCACCACCAGTTGAGATAAAACTAAAGTTGCTTGACTCACCACATCTATCTACTGCATCAGCAGTATCACCACCACCAACTATAGTATAAGCATAACAATCAGCTATAGCACTTGCTAGTTTAAATGTGCCTTTACTAAATTTATCTTGTTCATAAATCCCCATTGGCCCATTCCAGATTATGGTGTTTGAGAGTGCAACCGCTTCACTAAATAGTTTAACTGTAGCTGGACCAATATCTACAGCCATAAAACCATCTAGTACATCTTGAGATGGAACAACTTTTACATCAACTGGATTTTCCACATTATCAGTTATAACTATATCAACAGGCAGATAAACATTTACACCATTTAAACGAGCCTCTTTTAAAACTTTTGAAGCAGTTTGCACATACTCATCTTCATACAAAGATTTTTTCATATCATATCCTAGAGCTTTTAAGAAAGTATTACTCATAGCTCCACCGATTATTAACTTATCTATCTTTTTTAAAACTGCCTCAAGCAAAGTTATCTTTGTTGAGATTTTAGCTCCACCAATGACTAAGGCTATTGGTCTTACTGGCTCTTCAAGTGCTTTTGAAAATGCTTCAATCTCTCGCATCATCAAAAACCCAGCTACTTTTGTATCTACAAAATTTGTAATACCAAAAGTTGAAGCATGTTCGCGATGAGAAGTTCCGAAAGCATCATTAACATATATATCACATATAGAAGCTAACTTTTTACTAAGTGTTTCATCATTTTTTTTCTCACCCTCATAAAAACGGATATTCTCAAGTAAAAAGATTCTCTCCAATGAACATGTTGCTATCTCATCTTTAGACTCTTCAAAATCATCAACAAAAACAACTTTTTTGCCAAGAAGTCTCTCCACTCTTTTTCTAATATGTTTTAATGAATACTTTTCATCATATGCACCTTTAGGTCGTCCAAAATGGGTAACCAGTGTTATAGAACATGCATTGTGATCTATGCAGTAGTTTATAGTTGGTAATGCCGCTTTTATGCGTCTATCATCAGATATGTTATTGTGTGAATCCACAGGCACATTAAAATCAACTCTAATTAAAACTCTTTTTCCATCTACATCTACATCTTTTAGACTTTTAACACCATCCATAAATCTTATGTTAGAGGTCATTACTGCTCCTTATAGTTAAACATTAACTCGTAATATTGATCTACCATTCTTGATGAATCAAAATCATGTTCAATCTCACTCATCGCATTTTTTACAATCTTAGTCCACTTTTTAGGATCATCGTAATACATTGGTATTATTTTATTTTCTAAAATATCCATAAGATTTTTATTGTCAATCTTGTCTTGTTCAGCTATATTCAAATTTCGGTCAATTTCAGGTATCGTAAAACTATTTTTACCATCTCTTGCAAACTCTGGATGCCAACCATCATCAATAGAGAGATGTACAGAACCATTCATACTTGCAGTAATTCCACTCGTTCCACTTGCTTCACGAGTTAATCTTGGAGTATTTAACCAAACATCACTCCCTTTTTTAAGTAATTTAGAAAGTGAAAGCTCATATCCCAATAAAACAGCTACATTCTTATATCTATGACTTATCTGAATTAACTCATTAAATATATCAATAGCTCCAAAATCAGTAGGATAAGGTTTCCCAGCCCAAATAATTTGTACAGGTCTATCTGTATCTTCTATAAGTTTTACAAATCTTTGGAAATCATACTTCAAAAGTCCTGGTCGTTTATACTCTGCAAATCTTCTCGCCCAAACTATAGTTAATACATCTGGATCAAACATCTTACCAGTTTGGTCAGCCACTTCATCAAAAAGCATTTTTTTCAGATGTTTTTTTCTTGCTTGCAGTTCATAATCTTCATGCTCATCTAAGGCACGAATTAAGGTTTTATCTGTCCAATATTTTTTATTTTGTGCATTTGTTATTGAGATTATTTCACATTTTCCATCTACATCTTTCCACATCTCATTTGAGACTTTTCCATGTATTTTTGAAACTGCATTACTTCTTTTTGAAGCTCTTAATGCCCCAATTGTCAAGCTAAAATTATCATCATCTTTATAGCCAGATATTTGACGAACAGTTTCTAAATCAAGTTCATTAAAAAAGCCCATCTCATGTAAAAAATTTATATTGTGTACCTCATTTCCAGCAGCTTCAGGTGTGTGTGTTGTAAAAACAACATGCTCTTTAAGCTTCTCAAGAGAATCATAACGATTATAAAGTTGATATACCATTGGTAGTGCATGCCCCTCATTCATATGATATATATCTATTTTTTGGTTAATTGCTTCTAAAACTTTTACTCCACCAATACCCAGCACTATCTCTTGTGCTATACGAGTTTTTTGATTTCCATCATAGAGTTTATGAGTAATTGTTCGTGATAAATAATCATTTTCATCTGTATCAGTTGAGAGTAAAATAACTGGTGCTGTTCCAAAAACCTCTGGACGAAGCAAAAAAGCTTTTATAGTTACATCTTTGTCAAAAACTTTAACTGTTACCTTTACAGGTAACTCTTCTAAGAAATAATAAAACTTTCTAGTATATTCAGGGTTAAGTGTTCTATCTTCGTTGCGATCCTGATCATAATAACCAAAGCTCCATAACATCCCCACCCCTACAATATTTTGTTGTAGATCATAGGCACTTCTCATATGTGAACCTGCTAAAAAGCCCAAACCACCTGAGTAAATTTTTAATGCTTGATCAATAGCAAACTCCATAGAGAAATATGCGACAGAAGTTGAATATTTTTTTTGAATGTGATAACTGTGTAAGTTCATAATTATTTTTTTCCTAAGTTTTTATACAAGATTTGTTTTCCAAGCTCTACACCTGGCTGATTATAAGTGTTTACATTAAACATAACACCAACAAGCGATGTCAAAAGTTCATAATATATTATTATTGCACCAATATTATGTTCGCTAATTTTATCTAGTGTGATTGTATCACAACCTATGCCTGATTCAGTTACACTCTGCATTGTAGCTTTACATTGTTCATTTATTAAAGTATTGAAACTAGTTTTATTAATAAAATCAGTTTTCTCAATCTCTTTAAGTGAAATATCTGGGATGCTCAATGAATTTTGAAAATTATTTATATTAATAAATGTTATAATTTTATCTTTTGGACCCTCTATGATGAGTTGTAAAAATGAGTGTTGATCCACTGAACCAATTAAACCGATAGGAGTTAATCCAACACGGTTACCCTCTTTATCTATTTTTCCTAAAGATTCTCCCCAAAGCTGAACATACCACTTTGTAAAATTATCTAATCTATCTGCATAAGAAAAAACTACATTTATACTTTTTTGTTTGCTATTAGTATATAGATAATTTGCTTTTTTAAGTAGATGATTTTCATCTCCTCTAAAAAAACTATCAGTAAAGCTATCTGCTCCATCTAAAATGGCTGCAACATCATATCCAGCCATATAAAGTGGTGCGATTCCAACAGCACTTAAAACTGAAAAACGACCACCTACATTGAGTGGGATATTAAACTCTTTTATATTATGAAAAGAGGCAAATTTTGAAAGAGAAGAATCTTTATCTGTTATAGCAAAAATATTTTTTGCATTATCTAGTTCAAGATTAAAGTGATTTATAAGAGTTTTGAAAATAGAAGTTGTCTCAATTGTAGAGCCTGATTTTGAGATAATAAAAAAACAAGCTTTCTCTTTATCTATTTTTGAGATATTCTCAGAAATAGTTATTGGATCAGAATTTTCAAAAAAAATCATCTCTTTAGAATCTGGATTGATTGGTTTGAGAATTGAATTTATCGCTTTTATACCAAGTGATGAACCACCAATACCAATAATCACAACTTGAGAAAATCTATCTGCATCTATCAACTTTAAATCTGTTAATATTTTTTTAGAATTTTTAGGTAAATTATAATACCCAACCTTATCCTCAGCCATCTCTCTTTTTAAAGATTTAAAAACATCTGTTAAATAGTTATCATTTTCAGAAGAGGTCTTTTCTGAAAAATAATCAGAAAAAGTAAGCATTAGTTGTTACCGATAAATACACACATATCAACTAATCTTGAGCTATATCCCCACTCGTTGTCGTACCATGCTAAAACTTTAACAGTTTTACCATCTACTACACTTGTCAAATCAGGAATGTAAATTGAACTATAAGTTGAACCTATAAAATCAGATGAAACTCTTTTATCATAATCTACTTCTATGAGTCCTTCAAAATTTGTTTTTGAAGCTTTATCAAATGCAGCATTAATCTCCTCAACAGTTGTATCTTTTTTAAGGTTTACTGTTAAATCAACAATAGAAACATCAGGAGTTGGAACACGCATAGCATAACCGTTGAGTTTACCTTTAAGTTGTGGCATAACAAGGGCTATAGCTTTTGCAGCTCCCGTAGTAGTAGGAATCATATTTACGGCTGCTGCACGAGCGCGTCTCATATCTTTTGGGTGTTTAACATCAAGAATATTTTGATCATTTGTATAGGAATGAATTGTGGTCATAAGTCCATTTTCTATACCAAATTCTTCATCTAAAACTTTACAAATTGGAGCTAAACAGTTCGTAGTACAACTTGCATTAGATACAATAGATTCACCTTTATACTCATCTGTATTGATATTTAAAACAAAAGTAGGAGTATCATCTTTTGCTGGAGCACTCATCACAACTTTTTCTACACCATCTTTCAAATAAGCCTTAGCTTTATCAGTAGTTAAAAATACACCAGTACACTCTATAACAACCTTGGCACCAGCTTTTCCAAATTCTAACTCATCTAAATTACGAGTAGAACTCATCATAACTTTTTTACCGTTTATAAGAATTGTATCATCATCTAAAACTTTTGCATCTACACCAGTATGAACACTATCATACTTAAATAGATATTCTAACATATCAGCTTTTGCTGTTGTGTTAATCGCTACTAACTCTATATCATCTCTGCTTGTAACAATTTTTGCTACAATCATACCTATTCTACCCGTTCCGTTTATTGCTACTTTTATTGACATCCGAACTCCTTTATATTAAAAAAAAACTATCTTATAAGAAAAGTGTACCATAAAAGTTCTAAATCTTTTACTCAATAACTAAGATTTTACTACTATGTCTTTTAATTACTTTCTGTTTTAGAATAAACACTCCTATAATTACCAACAACCCAATCCCACTCACAACAAAAAAACCTTGTACCCCAAAATATTTTACAATAGGATGAGATATAAGTGGTGAAAAAAATTGTCCTGCAAATAATGCACTTGTTAAATATGAAGAAGATTTTATTCTTTTTGAAT
>Ga0256842_1001674_pt1 | contig 17333 bp, 21 predicted proteins | sample 4559240metaG_FD_185973 | JGI IMG/M metagenome (GOLD analysis project Ga0256842, IMG submission 185973) | Hydrothermal vent microbial communities from Guaymas Basin, Mexico - 4559-240 | ecosystem: Environmental > Aquatic > Marine > Hydrothermal vents | place: Mexico: Guaymas Basin | collected...
TTTCTATACCTTACCCATTCATGTAGATTTTCTTCGCAACCTTGCCAAAACTCAAACCAGACAGGCAAAATTCTATAAACACTCCAATCTACTCGTAAGTTATCATGCTTCAATATTGAATCAACAATCTTATCTTCAAGTAAACATCTTATATTTAGCGTCTTGGTTTTATCCTTTATCCAAGAACCTATGCCGCCCGATTTGTTTAATATATATTTTGCTATACTTTTCCATGATATCCTTTCTACAGTGCCATTTATCTTGACTTGCTTTTCTAAACTTGACCAATAAAATAATAGAGAAACCTTATTGTTGTTTGATATGTGGGCTATCTTTTGGCTTTTTGTATCTGAAAAAAAGACAAAACCATTATTATCATACGCCTTAATCAATACTATTCTCGACTTAGGATAATTATTTAAATCTACGGTAGACAGTACTGCTGCATTTGGTAAAATCTCAGATGATTTTATAGCTTGTTTAAACCAACAATCAAACTGCTCTATCGGATTCTCTTTTATGTCCTTAAATTCAAGACAAGGCACTTTGTTTAAGAGATAATATAGTTAAGATGGTCAAAGAAACCGGGATAAGATGTTTTTATAGACTGATTTTCACTCAAAGCCAAATCAACCCCTTTTGCTGCAGACAAAACGGTAAAGCTCATGGCTATTCTGTGGTCGTTATATGTATTAATTTTTGTCTTTCTTATTGTATGGTTGGGCTTTCCGTATATCTTAAATCCATCTTCAAATTCTTCGGTTTTTACGCCTACGGCGCTTAGGTTTGAGCATATTGCTTTTATCCTATCGCTCTCCTTTTTTCTAAGCTCAGACGCATCCTTTATTATACTTACGCCGTCGCAAAAAATACCTAAGATTGATAAAATTGGTATCTCGTCAATCAAAGAAGGTAAAATATCCTTATCTATTACAAACGGCTTCAATTCTTTTGTGTGCTTAACAATCAAATCTCCGACAAGTTCGTTATTTTCAACTCTTTTATTGTCTATCTCATAATTTGCTCCGCATTGAGATAAAATATGCAATATACCACTTCTTGTTTCATTTAAACACACGTCTTTTAATACAATTTCAACATCATCACTTAATATACTCAAAATAACAAAAAAGGCGCTTGACGATATATCTGCCGGTACATTTATCTCACAATCACCGTATATCTCTCTATTTTTACCCAAACATACTTCGGTGTTGTTTTCTTCTATATCAATACCTAAATATCTAAACATATTTTCGGTATGATTTCTTGATTTTATAGGTTCTTTTACACAAACATCACCATCTGAATAAAGGCCTGCAAATAGTATGGCTGATTTAACTTGGGCGCTTGCTATTTTAGACTCATATCTAATGCCATTTAGGTTGCTTTTGCCATATATAACCAAAGGCGCATACCCACCCTGTCTATACATAATCTTAGCACCCATTTTACTTAAAGGCTCGATAATCCTCATCATAGGACGAGATTTTAAAGAGTCATCACCTTTTAATATTGATAAAAATTCAAAACCTGATAAAAGACCGCTCAATAACCTTATGCCTGTTCCTGAATTTCCCATATCCAATATATCTTGTGGCTCTTTAAATGAATATTTTCCTACAGGGTTGACTATTATGTCAGAATTGCGTATCTCAATATTCACACCAAGATTTTCCAAAGCCCTAATGGTGTTTACTGTATCTTCAGCAAAAAGATAATTTCTTATTATAATTTCATGCTTTGCAATAGATGAAAGCATTGCAGCTCTATGTGATATTGATTTATCACTTGCACTTCTTAATGTTTTTATTTTAGCCATACACTAACCCCATTAGCAACAAGTTTATCTAACTTAACATAGTATATAAAACTTTTTCCCGAAAATGAAACTTTTGTTGATTGTCCATTAAACTTCTTTGAACCTCTTAGAATTTTTAAACTATTTATCCAGTTAACCTTCGTTGTATATAGTTTCAAATCCTTCCTTTTAAATACAACTTCGCCTGTTGCTTCTATATTATTTTCTGTATCAATCACAGCTTTGGTAGCTTTTATATAGATTCCGGGTTCATTCTTTTCAAAATACCACAAGGTGGCATTACGCAAAACTACCAAATCGTTTTTTGTTTTAACCATAGAATATGCTACAAGTCTGTATTTTTTTAAGCCATCATTTGATGTACGCCATATATCTACAGATTTTGCCTTGGCTTTGCTTTTTATCTTAACTATTTTTACATCGGGCAGACTATCTTTTGTTACAAAACCAAAGAATACAATCGTCAATATGGCAAAAAAAAAGATTGCGGAAAGATATCCGACAATCTTAACCCATCTTTTAAATGTCAGCATAAATATTTAACAGGTATTTTTCCAAAACCTTTTCCCACAAGCCCATACCTTTTAGAATATGCTCCACTATGTCTCTAACGGCTCCTCTTCCGCCTTTATATGATGACACATAGTGGGCAACCTTTTTAACATCGTCTACAGCATCATTAGGGCTTGCCGAAAATCCACATAACATCATAGGTGGGATATCTATCAAGTCATCGCCAATGTAAGCAATATTGTCATATGGTATATTGTATTTATTTTTTATGATGGATAGAGCTTCAAGTTTTTTGTGTTGGTTTTGGAATAAATCATCTATTTTTAACTGTTTGGCTCTTTCTTGGGTAACGCTTGAATGTCTACCCGAAATCCATGCAATCCTGATGCCCAATTCAAGCGCTATATGAATGATATGTCCGTCTTTTACGTCAAAAAATTTATACTCCTTACCATCATCATCCAAGATAATCCTACCGTCTGTTAGGACTCCGTCAACATCCATAACTATTATCTTAATATCTTTCATTTATAACACACCAGCCCTTAATATGTCGTGAAGATGTATCACACCTTCAACATTTTTAGAATTAGAAGAAACTATAAGGCTTGTAATCGAATGGCTATCCATTATATTTGCGGCTTTTGCAGCCAAAGCAGTGCTCTCTATTGTTCTTGGATTTTTTGTCATAATATCTTTTGCCTTCATTTCAAAGAGCAAGGCTTTGTGCTTTTCTGCTGCCCTTCTCAAATCGCCGTCTGTTATTATACCAACAATCTCATTCTTTTTATCCAAAACAATAGCCATACCCAAGCGCTTTGAAGAAATTTCATAGACCGTATCGTTAAAATTACTATCTTCTTTTACGTAGGGTATATCATCTCCTGTATGCATCAAATCCTTAACCTTGATAAGCAACTTTTTTCCTATCGTTCCGCCCGGATGCAGCATAGCAAAATCATCTTCTTTAAAGTTATTCTTAACGATTAATCCAGCAGCTAAAGCATCACCTATAACAAGAGAAACCGTTGTAGATGATGTGGGAACAAGCTTTATTGGCGACGCTTCTTCCCTAACCGAAGCATCAAGCACAATATCACTTCTTTTTGCAAGTTCGGATTGTGTATTTCCCACTATAGATATTATCGGCACACCAAATCTTTTCAAAAGCGGCAAGATAAAAAGCAACTCTTCTGTTTTTCCCGAATTTGATAAAAGCAAAGCAACATCATCCTTTGTAATCATACCCAAATCGCCGTGAATAGCATCCGTTGGATGAACAAAAATTGAAGGCACTCCAATACTCGACATTGTTGATGCTATCTTTTTTGCTATAAGACCAGATTTTCCAACGCCAGAACAGATAAGCCTACCGTTTTTTGAATGAATCAAATCGACAGATTTAACAAATTCTTCTCCTATACGCTTACTCAAATCTTCTATTGACTGTTTTTCTATTTCAATAGCTTGTTGAATTGTTTTAAAAACATCACTCTTCATTTTTTTTCCTTACGATTTGCATCAACTCTTTCTTTAGGTTATCGTCAAAAGGCTTAAGCCTATATGCCTTTGCTATATAATCTATTGCTTTATCATAATCACCCAATCTTTCATAAATCTTACCTAAGACAAAATCAGGGTCGTATAAATCAGGGTCGTTGTTTGGCGTTGCAAAAGTCTCTTTTTTATTAAAGAAACTATTGCCGTAGTCCTGATTACTTAACAGCTCTTCTATGTAATTTGATATAGCGCCATCGTATATATCACCACCCTGATAGCTCTCTAAGGCTTCAACGATATACCGTTTTTGCTCATCTGTTGAAAAAATATATATATTAAACATATCCTTAGCCTCTAAGATACCGTCTTCTATGGCATCTATACACATAACGCCAAAGCGTGCTATATCGTTTTGTGTATCTTTTGATAACACAACAGAAAAATACATGCTGGCTCTTTCAAATCTGTTATTTAAAAAGCTTTCTATGCCATTTTGTAAAAGTTCATCTATCATATCCATATTTTAAACTCCTCACTGTCGGGTTTGTAGTCTGTATCAAAAACCTCAACTTTTTTTACAACAGACGCCGCAGGACCTTTTTTAGCAGCATTTATCATCACCGTAATTATATTTTCTTCGGCACACACAACCATCTCTACACTTCCGTCTTTCATATTTCTAACATACCCTTTTACGTATAGTTCTTTTGCAAGCCGCTTTGCCCAAGCTCTATACCCAACACCTTGAACAACGCCTGTTACAACTATTTTTTTGCACTGCATAGCTCATCTCCATTCACCGCAAACTTAGGACACCTATTATTATACACAGATAATACGTTATTTGCGACTATTTCTGCCATTTTTTGCCTTGTCTTTATGGTTGCTGAGCCTATATGTGGCAGCATAACACAATTATCAAATTCAAGAAGCCTTTTATCAAAATTAGGCTCATTCTCATATACATCAAGTCCGCAAGAAAATATTTTTTTATTCTTTAAAGCATCAATAAGAGCTTCTGTATCAACAATTTCTCCTCTTGCTATATTAACAAAAATAGCTGAGTTTTTCATTAAATCAAATTCTTCGTAAGATATTAGATGTCTACTTTCGCTATTTAATGGTGCGGTTATAATTACAACATCACTATTTTTCAACAATTCAGGTAGTGTTGTTTTTTTAGCATCAACAATCAGCTCTTTATCGCTTATATTTCTATTGCAGTAAAGAATATTCATATTAAAACCATATCGTGCCATCCTTGCAATAGATGAGCCTATCTTGCCCATTCCGATAATGCCAAGCGTTGAACCGTATAGCTCTTTACCAAGCATAAGTGTTGGCGAAAACCCGTTAAATTTTCCATCTTTTGTGAATCTATCCGATTGCGGTATGAAACGGGCTGCAGCCATAGTTAGAGCCCAACCCAATTCCGCTGTGCTTTGAGTTAAAACACCCGGCGTATTTGTGAATATTATTCCTTTTTTGGTTGCATACTCTATATCTACATTATTAATACCAACACCGTAGTTAGCTATAATTTTTAATCTCTTAGCGCTATCTATCACATCTTTGTCTATAATATCAGAAACCATAGGTATAATAGCAAAAGCGTCTTTTATATCTTCAATAATCTCTCTTTTTGTCATATTTCTATCTTTAGGGTTTATATACACATCAAAGCTTTTTTTTAATATTTCAATGCCGTTGCTTGGTATCTTTCTTGTAATTAAAACCTTATCCACAAACCCTCCTTCTTAAACCTTCCTGTCTATATTTGCACCCACTATTTTAGGTAAATTACAGCTAATATCAAGTATGTTACAAACTGTTGAGTAATCTTGATAAAATGTTTTTTTACTTTTTTTGTTGTATATTTCAATAAACCATTTATCGTCTTTTTTAATGAGATGGACGGAGAATTTATTTTTATCTAATTTGAATCGTTTAAAAAAATTATCTTTAAACTTGTTGCGCTTTTTGTCTTCTTCCTTTTCCTGCTGCTTTTTTCTCTTTTTTCTAATTGCAACATAGGGTGGCAAAATGGTAATCTCTGGCGTTTTTCTTGTTTGGTTTATTCTATAGACGTCTAAATCATCTGCCATAAAAACAATTAAAAGCCGAAAAACTTAGTTTTCGGCTATTTTTTAACGTTTTCGGAAAAATATCTTAAAAACTTACCTATATACTTAGGCATCTCTTTTCTTTCCACAATAACATCAATAAAACCTTTTTCGAGTAAAAATTCTGACCTTTGAAATCCTTCAGGCAACCCTTTTCCTATTGTTTGCTCTATAACCCTAGGACCAGCAAAACCTATCAAGGCATTTGGTTCGGCAAGTATAACATCTCCAAGCATCGAAAAACTTGCCGCAACGCCACCCGTCGTTGGGTCGGTCAATACGGATATATAGGGCAAACCCTTTTTTGCAAGCAAGGTTAAAGCCGCAGACACCCTTTCCATTTGTATAAGAGATAGAATGCCTTCCTGCATTCTTGCTCCGCCTGATGAACTGATAATCACAAGGCCTATCCTTAATTTCATAGCTTTTTCTACAGCCCTAATAAGTTTCTCTCCTGTTGCATAACCCATAGAGCCGCCCAAAAATGCAAAATCCATTACACTCAAAACACACGGTTCTCCGTCAATTGTGCATACTCCGTTCACTACCGCTTCTTTATTTTTTGTTTTTGAAATTGCATCTTTCAATCTGTCTTTATATGGTTTTAAGTCAACAAACTCCAAAGGATCTTTTGTCGTAATTCTTTTATCAAATTCTTTGAAACTTCCTTCATCTGCGGTTATTTTTATTCTATTGTTTGCAGATATTCTAAAGTAATTACCGCACTTTGGACATATCCAATGATTTTGCTTGAGTTCTTCAACATAGAACGTCTCGTTACACTTTTTGCATTTAACCCACTTATTCTCTTCTTTCTTCTTTTTAAATATAGACATCTTATTCTCCTTGATATACCTCTCTGCCTTTATAAAAGGTTTTCACAACTTTACCCTTTAGAGTTTTTCCGTGATATGGCGTATTTTTACCTTTGGATACAAATTTGAATCTATCCACAATCCATTCAAAATCCTTATCCAACAGCACAATATTGGCATACTTACCTTCATCAATGCTTCCGGCATCAAGATTAAATGTTTTTGCCGGTTTATATGTCATAAGATTGATGGCATCAGCTATACTCACAATACCCTTATCGATAAGATAGGTATTCACAACGGCAAATGCTGTTTCAAAACCACTAATACCAAATGCCGCTTTCTGCATAGTGCATCTTTTTGAATCTTCTTCATGTGGCGCATGGTCTGTGGCTATAGCATCAACGACGCCGCTTGCTATTGCTGCTTTTATCGCTTCAACATCACTTTTACTTCTCAGTGGTGGATTAACCTTTGCATATGTATTATACCCATCAATCTCTTTGTCCGTTAAAGAAAAGTGATGTGGCATAACCTCGAATGTAACGTTAGCGCCGTCAAGTTTAGCTTTCTTTAAAACTTCGACCGATTCTTTCGCGCTTACATGACATATATGTAGATGAGCCTTAGTGCTTTTTGCTATCTCTATATCCCTTGCTATCATACTGGACTCTGAAACATTAGGAATTCCTTTCAAACCAAGCCTAAAAGCAAGCTCACACTCATTCACTACTCCGTCGGCGCTAATATTTTTATCTTCTTCATGAAGCGTCAACGGAACATTTAAATCTTCGCTATATATCAAAGCTTTTCTCAAAAGTTCAGCATTCATAACAGGCAGTCCGTCATCGCTAAAGGCAACACATCCCGCTTTATGAAGCGATAACATATCTGATAGCTCTTTGCCTTCTTCATTCTTACTAATCGAACCAATAGGATATAAATCGCATATATTTAAATTTTTAGCCTTATTTATAATATATTCAACAGTTTGAACGTTATCTATCACAGGTTTTGTATTGGGCATACAGCAAACCGTTGTAAACCCACCCTTTACTGCCGCATTTAAGCCTGTTTCTATTGTTTCTTTATGAGTAAATCCCGGGTCTCTCAAGTGAACGTGTATATCCACAAAACCGGGTGATGCTATCAATCCGGTCGCATCTATCTCTTTATCTATACTTACACCGACTACCTCTCCAACGGTTTCTATAAAACCGTCCTTTATAGATATGTCGGCAAACCCTTCAAAACTGCTTGCAGGCGCTATAACATAAGCATTTCTTATAACGGTTCTCATCATCCCTCCAGCTTCTTTGCCAATATCTCATTAACGATTTTTGGATTGGCTTTACCTTTTGTCTCTTTCATTACCTGCCCTACAAAAAAGCCTATGGTGTTCTTTTTACCGGATTTGTACTGCTCTACTGCTTTTGGATTGTTTTGTATAATCTTATCAATCATCTCTTCAATAGCTTTTGTATCGGTAATTTGAACAAGTCCTTTTTCTTCTACAATGTGTTTTGGGGCTTTTCCCGTTTCATACATCTCTTTAAAAACCGTTTTGCCGATTTTACCACTTATCGTTCCATTTTCTATTAAATCCACAAGCTCCCTAATAAACTCTGGCTTTATAAGTGTGTCTTCTATAGATTTTCCATCTCTGTTTAGATGACCCAACAGTTCAGATAAAATCCAGTTAGAAACGGATTTAGGATTTTTAGAATCCTTTGCAGCCTTTTCAAAATAATCTGCCAACGCTTTTTCATCTGTTAATATTTTTGCGTCTTCATCCTTTAAGCCGTATTCCTTAATAAATCGCTCAGCTTTTTCTTTCGGAAGCTCAGGTATATCCTTTTTTACCCTTTCTATCCATTCATCATCTATCAAAATAGGAACAAGGTCAGGGTCGGGAAAATATCTATACTCAAAAGCCTCTTCCTTTGAGCGCATAGATTTTGTTATACCCGCCTTCTCATCCCACAATCTTGTCTCTTGGACAATCTTTTCTCCACTTTCAATTGCCGCTATTTGTCTTTCTATCTCATATTCAAGCGCTTTTTCCACATGTTTGAACGAGTTCATATTCTTTAGCTCAGCTTTTGTGCCAAGCTTGGTTTCGCCTTTTGGTCTAATTGATATATTGGCATCACATCTCATAGAGCCTTCTTCCATATTGCCATCGCATATACCCAAATACCTAACTATCCTTCTAATCGTTCTTAGATATTCGCTTGCCTCTTGAGGCGTATGCATAACAGGCATTGACACCATCTCAAGCAACGGCACACCAGCTCTATTTAAATCCACATAACTGCCATCTGCTTTGTGTATTGTTTTTCCGGCATCCTCTTCCATATGGATTCTCTCAAGCGCTATTTTTTTATACTCACCATCTATAAATATTTCAACATACCCGCCTTCAAGTATAGGCAATTCATATTGTGAAATCTGATATCCTTTTGGTAGGTCGGGATAAAAGTAATTCTTTCTTGCAAATCGAGAAAATCTATTTATCTTGCAGTTCAAGGCTTCACCCAGCTTAATAGCATATTCCACAACCTGTTTATTTAAAACGGGCAATACACCGGGCATACCCAAACATACAGGGCAAACATGTGTATTAGGGTTTGCTCCAAAATCTGTAGAGCATGAACAAAATATCTTTGTTTTTGTCAAAAGTTGTATATGAACTTCTAACCCAATGACCGCTTCGTATTCCATTTTACCTCCCACTAAATCCCTTTAGGATTTATAATGTAAAAGTCATCATCAATTCCCTTGATATTGCTTACAACCTTACCGTTTACTATTTTAATCCTGTTTTCAGTTATAAGTTTAATCGACAAGGGATATATTTTATGTTCTGTTTTTAGTATTCTTTCGCTTAATTCTTCTTCCGTATCATCTTCAAAAACCGGCACTACCGATTGCATTATTATAGGCCCATCATCAAGCTCATCGGTAACAAAATGCACTGTAGCTCCGCTAAATTTAACACCCTTTTCTATCGCCTGTCTTTGCGCATGCAGCCCTTTAAATGACGGCAAAAGCGCAGGATGTATATTTATAATCCTATTTTTAAATTCATTAATAAAATAAGAAGATAGAATACGCATAAATCCAGCAAGCACTACATAATCTACGTTATACTCCCTTAATTTTTCAGCAATAATTTTGTCATAAGTCTCCCTATCCATTCCTTGAGAATCCAAAAATACTGCGTCTATATTATTTTCTTTTGCTATTTCTAAGCCCTTTGCGTTGCTTTTATCACTGACAACTACAACAATTTCAGCATTTTTTATAAAACCTGACTGAATATTTTTCAGTATGGAGTGAAAATTTGAGCCTCTTCCTGAAATCAAAACGCCAAGTCTATACAATTTCAACACTCCCGCTTCCATTTTTTACATAACCCATAACATACGATTCAAACCCGTTGTTATCTATTATTTCAGTTACAACATCTTTATCCTTTTCATCTATCACAATAACAAAACCTACGCCCATATTAAATGTTCTATACATCTCATCATCGGGAATTTTCCCTATGTCTTGTGCTATTTTAAATATATCAACGCTCGGCAAGCTATTTTTTTCTATAACCACATCAAATTTATTTGACAAAACCCTTGGTATATTTTCATAAAACCCACCACCCGTTATATGAACGGCAGCTTTTGTGTATTGTTTAAGTTTTTTGAATACACTAACATATATATTTGTGGGCTCCAATAATACTTCAGCTACGGTTTTTTTATTTTCAAGCATAGAATCTATTTTGTATCCTGCAACATCAAAAAACAGCTTTCTTAAAAGCGAATATCCATTCGAATGAAAACCATTAGATGAAATACCTATAACAACATCATTTTCACTTATATCGTTTTTAATTAAATCTTCAGGCTTTGCTATACCAACACAAAACCCTGCCAAATCATATTCGCCATCTTTATATATATCAGGCATTTGAGCAGTCTCTCCACCGATTAAAGACGCATTGCTCATTTTAAGCCCATCAACAATGCCTTTGACTATATCGCTCAACACACTATCTTCAAGCTTGCTGTATGCTATATAATCCAAAAAAAATATAGGCACTGTGCCGCTTGTTATTATATCATTTACATTCATAGCAACCAAATCTATGCCAACGGTATCGTGTTTATCAGCCATCTGGGCAACTATGAGTTTAGTTCCAACACCATCTGTTGCACTCGACAAAATCAAATCAGAACCGAAATGCTCAAGACTAAACAGCGCACTAAATCCACCTATCGAAGATACTATACCGTCTTTTGATAAATCCTTTGTAAGTTCTTTTATTCTATCTACTAGCCTATTGCCTTTATCTATATCAACACCAGAATCTTTGTAAGTTATCAATTGCTTCTCCTTTTTACAAGAATAGGAACAAGTTTTTCATAACTGACTATGATAACACCCAAGAGTGGAACGGATAATATTACTCCCCACACGCCCAAAAGCTTTCCAAAAAACAGTATGGCAAGCAAAACGGCTAAAGGGTCTATCTCCATCTGTTTGGAATATATAAATGGTGCTATTATATTACCAGAAATAAAATGAACAAATAGCAATACAGCCAAAACCTCTATTGACATCAAAACACTATGATGTACTAAAACAGCAACAATCATAGGCGGTATAAAACTTGCGATAGCTCCGATGTATGGAATAATATACAAAGCCCCTCCAAATACTCCAAACAATAAAGCATAATCAACACCCACTATATATAAACCTATAAACCCAAGCAAAGAAACAACAAGCATCAGCATTATAAGTCCTACTATATAGCTTAAAATTACGTTGTGGATGTCTTCAAAAACCTCTAAGTATTCTTCACCTAAAATCGTAAGTATAACGTTTCTTATTATGTTTTTATATCTTGCTCTATATATAATCATAAAGTAAGATATAATCGGAATAAGAAAGAATGCAATTGTTGCTGATACGCCCTTTATTATACCTGTTACTGAGCTTAAAGCAAAAGAGGTTATATATTTTTTTATGGAATCTATAGCGCTATTGGTTAAAACCTGAAGTTCATTGTTATTGCCCATATAATTACCTAAATATGCATAAAAATGATTCAACTTTTCGTGTAAACCTTCAATTAAAAATGGCAATTGTTTTTCTATTCCAATTATTTGATTAAATAAAGGTGGAATAGCAGCTATCAAAAGCCACACAAAAAGCCCCATCAATATCATAATGACAAGTAGACCACTTGCCCAATTAGGTATTCCAAACTTCCAAAGCAATTTTTCAAACGGAGAAGAAATTTCTGATATAAAGTATGAAATTAACACTATAATAGTTACAAACGTAAGCTTAAAAAATAGGAGGTATACACCTCCTATAAGAAATAAAAGAAATATAAAATATTCAAATAAACCTGAATGTCTATCGCTGGACAATGTTATATAACCTCTTCTTGAGAATCACCTTCCTGTAATCTTGCCCTGACCTCTTTCAATCTTTCTTTTTCTTCCTGAATAGCCTTTTTTGCTTCTTCTATGCTTTCCACTATGACCTGCTTCTTTTCTTGAGCATATTCAACGCCTTTATCAACAAGTTCTTTTGAGTTGTCGGCTATTTTTGTAGCAAGTTCGGCAATCTTTTCTTCTATTGCATCTCTTTGCTTCATCAGGGCTTCCTTGTTAGCCACAGAAGAAATCTTATTCTTAATTTCATCCTTCTTCTCTTCATCCATAAAAGTTTTTATAGATTCATAAGCTATAAATGCACCCGCAACACCCACTGCCAATAAAATAACTTTTTTCATAACATCACTCTCCTTTCCTTTTTAATTTTGATGTTAAAACGGCAAAACCGCTAAATATGGCATACATATTATCCATTTTTTCTTCTATCATTTCAATTCTATTAAATAGATAATTAATATGTTTTTCTGTTTTGTTTTTTGTATTTATAACAAAACCACTCATTTCATCCGCAGTTTTCTTGGTTGTATCGAGCAGCCCCGTTGCAGTTTCTTTTGTCTGAGAAGACAACTCTTTTGCATCAGATGCAATATCCACAAGAATATCCATTGTTTGCTGGACTTTATATACCACATCTTGAGTTTTTACTTTATAAGGTTCTATATCCTTTTTAATCTCATCTACGGATTGTTTCAATTCTTTGTATATTTTTATAAGCATAAAAAAACCAACCAATGCACCTATAGCCAGACCGACATAGACTATGGCTATAACAACTAAAGCAACATTTCCCATTAGCTCCATATTATACCCTCCTAACCTAATTTTTTTCCAAACAGTTTAGAAACTATCTCGCTTGCAGATTCCTCTACTGACCTGTTGGTTACATCTATAATCATCCATTGAGGATGTTTTCTAAATAGACTATTTGCATATTCAACCTCTTCATAAATTCTACTTAAAGAAGCATAGGAGCTATTTTCTATGCCAAGCTTCTTTGCCCTTTGTTGTCTAATCTCATACAATCTCATAGGGTCTATTGTCAAGCCCACAATCTTATTTTGATCGACATTAAAAAGAGAATTTGGCAATTTTTCTCCTTTAACTATGGCAAAGTTCGCAACCTTATAACCTTCCTGCGCAAGATAAACGCTCAATGGTGTTTTGCTTGTCCTTGATAAGCCAACTAATATGATATCGGCATCCTCAAGACGTCTTGCGCTTCTATTGTCGTCGTGTGCTACTGTATATTCAATGGCTTTTATCTTATCAAAATACTGGTCGCTAATTTTATGCAAAAGACCTGAAATGTTCCTCGCCTTTTGACCGAAAAACTTTTCAAATTTTTCTATATAGTATCCGAATATATCAAGAACATCAATATTGTTTTCCGAAAATACCTCATTCGCATAATCTCTTAACTCTTTGTCGGCAATAGTGCTTATCACCAAAGGTTTTTCTTCCAAAGCTTTTTTTACAACCTCATCTACCTTATCTTTAGTTCTAACCTCTATAAATTTTCTTTGCACAACATTAGGATACCTGAATTGAACAAGAAATGCTTTAGCTATTTTCGTCGCCGTTTCTCCCGTTCCATCAGATAGCATATAGATATATTTTGGTTCATACTCCATAAAAATCTAAACCCCCAATTTCAACAAATTATACATAGAAACACTCAGCCAAAAAAGCATAAAAATCACAACCGACGATATCGGATGTATTATTGACATTTTACCCATAGAAGTTATAAATGCAAAACTTCCTACAAAAAAAATAAAAGTTATGCTTCCAAAAAATACATTTTTTACAAAATCACTTTTTCTTGGCGTTATCCTAAGGACAAACACTAAAGACAGAAATGTCAATACAAACGGAGACAAAGGATAAAACACCTTAAACATTAATATTGAATAGTAGTAAGGCTTATCGTTTGATTGCTTTACATAATAAATCAACTCTTTTAGAGAATAATCTGTCTTTTGCGGTGATTGCAAAAAGTCTTCCACTTTTATTTTGACGTTTAAAGCTAAACTGTTGAGCCTGTTTATAGTTTCTTTTTTATCTATTTTTATATCTTCAACATTGTTTAAAACAATCCTATTTTTTTCTATCTTTATTTTATCCGCATATATTACCCTATACAAATGATTATTCACAAAATAAATTTTAACGCCCATGCCCATATGAGATTTTGTATTAAGACTGCTAATATTTATAAACATATCCGACTTCTTATCCCAAACATTTTTTACAACGGGCGATGCAAACTCTGCCTCTTTTATATAATATGCCTTATCAAGGCCTCTGCTCACAACAAGCTCATCAGAAGCAAACATCAAAATACCAAATATTAATGATAACAATAAAATGGGCATAGATATTTTAAAGATGCTGATACCGCTTGAACGCATAACGATTATCTCGTTTCTCATTGACATATAGCCCAAGGTTATTAAGTTAGATAAAGCAAATATCAAAGGAGCTGAGTAGTATAATACAAAAGGCGTATAGAAAAAATAATATTTAGCTATCGCATAAATTCCAACGGAATTTTTTAAGAAAGATGATAGATGCCCAAAAAAATCGGATAAAAAGAATAAAAAAACACCGAAAAAAATAGAAAAAAACAGGGTAACTAAAAAATTAGCAAGTATATATCTATGAATTTGCTTCATAACTGTCGCTAATATCCCAATGCTCCAGTATTGTTGGAACAATAGACTCAAATTCATCCAAGTTTAACATAACGGCAGCATCAGATAAAGCCTCTTCAGGATTTGGATGAACTTCAAAAAATAGACCATCAACGCCCACACTTGCCGCAGCAAACGCAAGCCATTTTGCATACTGTCTTGTCCCACCGGATACTCCGTTTGCACTCGGCAGTTGCATAGAATGGGTAACATCATAAACAACAGGATGATTAAATTCTTTCATAACCCTTAAACCTCTAAAATCCACAACAAGATTATTGTAGCCAAACATACTTCCGCGTTCTGTTACCCAAATATTACTGTTTCCTGTGGATTTTACCTTTTCTATAGCATATTTCATATCCCAAGGCGCTACAAACTGCCCTTTTTTGATATTTACAATCTTTCCAGTTTTACCTGCTTCAACAAGCATATCGGTTTGTCTACACAAAAAAGCCGGTATTTGTATCACATCAACCACATCTTTAACATAATCGGCTTGAGATGGAATATGTATATCGGTGGTTATATCAAAATTAAACTCCTTTTTTACCTTGGATAATATTTTTAAACCTTCATCAAGTCCTGGTCCTCTAAAGGATTCCACTGATGTCCTATTTGCTTTATCAAACGATGCCTTAAAAATTATTGACAAATGTAGCTTTTCAGAAATAGTTTTTAATCTTTCCGCTATCTTTATAACAATACTTTCACTTTCTATAACACAGGGTCCTGCGATAAAAAAATGTTTATCTACCATATATACTTTTCCTTCTAATTCATATGAAGATATTCAGGCAGGGTCATCTTATTATAAGAACCATTCAAAACATAATCCAAAGCCTTAGAAAATGTGTCGGGTTTTAAATAGCCAGGAAGAGTCAAGATAGGATTTGAATTCTTATCCACTACAACTATGTATGGCGTCCCGCCTCTGAACCCAAAAACTTTGGATAGCTCTTTTGTTGTAAGCTCTATATATTCTCCCTTATGCATAAGCATATAGTGAGTATCCTTATCTGCATGAACAAAATATACGGACATTTTAGATATGCGCTTCTTAACAGAAGGGTCATTGTTTATATCGTGTGTAAGTTTTTTGCAATAGGTACAGCCATTGACTTCAAATATAATTAATGTAGGTTTGGAATGTGTATCTATTTTTACTACTACATTCTCTTTTTGTGTTTCCTGTTTTTTTGAATTGCTGCTATCCTTTTTAGAGCATCCTCCCACAAACAAAAAAATAGCCACCATAAAATATATAAAATACCTCATAACACCTCCTAAGCGTAAGAATATACAAAAACAGTTTAAATTTCAAACAATAAAACTTAAAATGTGTCAGCACACCGTTCATTTATCAATAAACATCTAAAAATACACAAAGAAAGAGATATATTCTATATTAACAAGAACATCAAGTAGATTAAAGACTAAAGCGATACCTTTAAAAGACAAAAAAATAAAGAAAGAGTTACTTAAACTATAACCTTACCAGCAATTAAAAGATTCGCTTTAAAAAATGATGCGATACCCATTATTTTTCTTTTCCTTATCTTTGCTGTTCTTTAGGTCAGTTTAATTTTATACTTATCTTGATTTTTTAGTAAAAATTGATTTTAAACTTTAAGTAAAGTAGTATAGCTTTAAGAAAAAAATTAACAAGGGAGGCATGCAATGAAAATTCGTGATCTTGCAGGCGGAATGGTATTAGGAGCAGCATCAGCTGGGGTTGGTGGTGTAAAATTACTTCAAACTCAATTAATGAAAGAAATTCCATCACCAAAAAGTTTTGAAGAAACGTGTAAAGCAATCGAAGAAACAGTCCCTCAATTTGCAGAAAAAGGATGGGGTTTTCCATTCAACAATTGGAATTTTCACAAGGTGTTTGAAGACAAAAATATTGACATTCCAGATATCAAAAAAATGACAGTTTATTTCATCTGTAATGCAAAATTAGCAGCCAAGATGATAAACGCAAATAATGCTATCGTTGGAATTATGCCATGCTCGTGGGCAGTGTTGGAGAAATCAGACGGCAAAACCTACATAGCCAAAATAAATATGAATGTATTGGCTAACATATTCTTAGGACCTACAAAAGAAGCAATGCTTCAAGTTGAAAAAGATGAAGAAGAGATGTTTGAAAAAATATTCTCATAAAACAAAAGCCGGGTATCAAGCCCGGCTATGTATGTAACGCTATCGTCTTTTCAAACAGATTTTTGAATATTTTTATTTAATCAGTTTTTCATAGTCCGAATGTTTGCCAATCTAAAACCAGATAACATTATTTTCTGTTTCTATGCCTAACGCTCTATGCTTTTTACCTATTCTAACAGACCAATAATTACCTACCTTTTTTAAATGTAGCGAAGGATGATAAGGAT
>Ga0256842_1001675_pt1 | contig 17325 bp, 14 predicted proteins | sample 4559240metaG_FD_185973 | JGI IMG/M metagenome (GOLD analysis project Ga0256842, IMG submission 185973) | Hydrothermal vent microbial communities from Guaymas Basin, Mexico - 4559-240 | ecosystem: Environmental > Aquatic > Marine > Hydrothermal vents | place: Mexico: Guaymas Basin | collected...
CAAATTTAAAATATAAATTTGGGAATCGGCATTTTTGGGCAGAAGGGTATTATGTAAGTACTGTAGGATTAAATGAAGCTACGATAAAGAAATATATAAGAGAGCAAGAGAATGAAGATATACTAAATGTAAAAGAATATGAAGATCCATTTAAGGTAAAAAAGTAAAACCCCTTCAGAGGTAGCTAAAGAGGCAACGGCTTTGTAGCTTGAACGGGAAGTGAAAGCTAGCGTCTTTAGGCGCTAGCCGGTAATATCCCCTTATAGGGGGAGAGAAAACCACCCGTTTTACGGGTGGTCATTATTTTAAATTTAAGGTATAATATTATTGGTGATGTAATGATTTTAATTAAAAATAAAGAAAGTCAACAGTTTTATAAAACTTGTCACTAACGTAATATTAGAAATGGAGCAGATATGAACTTATTATTAAAAAAAATAATTGCTGAAACTAAAAAATATACAAAAGAGGGTAATGTTGCTACTTATATACCAGAACTTGGAAGAATGGATAGGAATATTTCAGGCGTTTCGATTGTAGATATGAATAACAATATTTACAGTGCTGGTGATACTGATGTAAAATTTACTATTCAAAGTATGTCAAAACCTATTGCTCTTTTGCTTGCATTAATGGATAATGGGGAAAAAGTCTTTGATAAAGTTGGCAAAGAACCAAGTGGAGATTCGTTTAATTCTTTAAAAAGACTCGCAACTCATAATACAGAAATACCATTTAATCCTATGGTAAATGCTGGAGCAATAGTAGTTACTTCTATGATAAAAGGTAATTCAAAAGAAGAAAAATTTAATAGAATTCTTAATTTTTTTAAGAAAATGACAGAAAATAGTGATTTAAGTGTAAATATGGATGTATTTAATAGTGAGTTAAAAACAGGTGATAAAAATCGTTCAATTGGATATTTCTTAAAAGAGAATAATATTATTGAGGAGGATGTTAACGATTCACTGGAAAATTATTTTAAGCAATGTTCTATTGAAGTTACATGTACGGATCTTGCGTATTTAGGAGCTACTCTTGCTAATGATGGTGTTAGTGTAATTACTAACGAAAGAATTGTTCCTTCTAGATATGCAACTATTGCAAAAGCTTTAATGTTTACTTGCGGGATGTATGACGACTCAGGAAAATTCGCATTAGAAGTTGGCATTCCATCTAAAAGCGGAGTTAGCGGAGGAGTATTTAGCGCAATTCCAAATAAAATGGGGATTGGTGTCATAGGACCATCTCTAGATAAAAAAGGAAACAGCATTGTTGGAATAAAAATATTAAGTGAAATAGTTAGTGAAAAAAAATTATCGCTTTTTAGTTAGTTTATTGAATGGAGTTAAGATGAATAAAATATTAAAGAAAATAATTAATGATACTAAAACATTCGCAAATCAAGGCAAAGTAGCTACTTATATTCCAGAACTTAGTAAAATGAATAAAAATATTTCAGGCATTGTTACTATAGATATGAATAATAATATTTATAGTGCAGGAGATACTGATATTAAATTTACTATTCAAAGTATGTCAAATATCGTAACTTTACTATTGGCATTGATGGATCATGGTGAAAAAGTTTTTGATAAAGTTGGCAAAGAACCTAGTGGAGATCCTTTTAATTCTTTGAAACGCTTAACAAATAAAAATACAGATAAACCTTATAACCCGATGATAAATGCAGGTTCAATTACTATAACATCTATGATAAAAGCGGATAATAAAGAGGAAAGAATTGCAAGAATAATTAATCTTATTAAAGATTTAACTGGCAATGATAATATTGAAATAAATATGGATGTTTATAATAGCGAATTAAAAACAGGAGATAAAAATCGTTCAATTGCATATTTCTTAAAAGATAAAAATATAATTGAATGCGAAGTTTGTGATGTGCTTGATACATATTTTAAACAGTGTTCAATTGAAATAGATTGTTTTGACCTTGCAAATATTGGCGCTACACTTGCAAATGATGGAATTAGTACTATTACAAATAAAAGAATTATTCCATCTAAATATGCAACTATAGCGAAAGCGTTTATGTTTACTTGCGGCATGTATGATGATTCGGGTGAATTTGCTGTTGAAGTAGGCATACCAGCTAAAAGTGGAGTTAGTGGTGGAATATTCTGTGCAGTTCCTAATAAAATGGGAATTGGTGTATTAGGACCTTCATTGGATGAAAAGGGTAATAGTATTGTTGGAATAGAAATGTTAAAGCTATTAACAAAAGAAAAAAATTTATGTATATTTAATTAAATTTTAATTTTGGAGAGGAAAGTATATGAATAAAATGGATTTCTACAATATAGCTTATAAAGATTTATGTATGGGCATTGTTATTATTGATAAAATCACAAATAAGATAGAATATTTCAATGATTATGCAATAGATGCATTAAATTTAAATATGACTATAGAAATTAAATCGAATATCAATATGATTTTTAATATCAACAATATAAATAATTATAAATTGAGTGAGATTGTTTATAAGAATAGTATTAAGATAATCTATTCCTTTCAATATATTTTAGGTAAAAATTCTATTATTAAGAATTGCCCGGTAATAACAGTAAAATATAATAAAATAAAAAATGAAAGTAATTTTGAATATATTAGCGCGAATATCTCTAAAATAATTGGTTATTCATATGAAATTATAATGAATAATAAAATGAAATTTAGTGATATAATACACAAAAATGATTTAAATAGATTTTTAATTGAAAAAGAAAATGCTATAAAAGAAGATATGTCTGAACTTTTATTTACACCTTTCAGAATAATTACTGGTGATAATAAAATTATATGGGTTTCAGATAAAATGATTATTGAAAAATATAATGATAATAAAATTATAAATTATTATCATTATATTATGGATATTACAAAACGAATTGAAACAGAGAACGAGTTTAAATTAAAAGAAAGTGAAAGTAAAAATATTATTGAAGCTGCAAATATTGGGATATGGAGTTGGAATGCTGAAACTAATATCGTAGATAGAAATGATAAATGGTATAATATGCTTGGTTATAGTAAAAACGAATTTAAAGACACTACTTTTAATACAATAAAAAAATTATGTCATCCAGATGATTATAGAGAAGCTAAAACAGATTTTTTTAAGAATTTTTATAGTGATAATGAATTTTACGAACAAGAATTTAGGATGAAAACAAAAAATGGAGATTGGGTTTGGATTCTTGATAAAGGAAAAATAATTGAATATTCAAAAGATGGAGAACCTAAAAAAATATTTGGAGTTCATATTGATATAACAAAACAAAAACAAATTGAAGAAAGATTTCGTTTGTTTTTAGATTCTTCTGATGAAATTTTTATGATTTTAGATGAAAATTTAAATATAATTGAAGTTAATAAAGCAGCATTAAATATGGTCCCAAATAATATTGAAAAAGAATTTATTATAGGAAAATCTTTCCCTGAATTCTATCCTTATGTTAAAAAAAATGGGATAGAACAATATTATGATGTTATTAAAACTGGAAAACCATTTAATACAGTTAAAAAAACTATAAATTTAAAAAATGAAGTCAGATATATTGATATTAGTTTATTTAAAATGGGAAAAGGTGTTGGATATATTTCACGAGATATAACTGATAATTATTTGCATCAAGAAAAAATAAAAAAATTGAATGAAAACTTGAGTAAAATATTATCAACTTCTACTTTTGGAGTAATGATAGTTGATAAAAAAAGAAAAATAAAATGGGCTAATAGTGCAACTTTAGAAATGTTGGGTATTAATAATTTAGATCAAATTAAAGGAAAATACTGTAGTGATATTGTTTGTACAGATAATAATGGTTTTTGTCCTATTTTAGATGGAAATGAACCAATAAATAAAATAGAATGCAATTTAAAAAAAATTAATAATAAAGAAATTGAAATTTTAAAAGCTGCCACATATATCGATTATGAAGGAGAAGAAGTTATTCTTGAAACATTCGTAAATATTAGCGAACGGAAAAAAATGGAAAGAGAATTGAAAATCGAATCTGAAAGATTAAAATTTGCAAGCAAAGCAAAGGATGAATTTTTAGCAAATATGAGTCATGAAATTAGAACTCCTTTAAATGGAATAATTGGATTTACTGATATTCTAATGAAAACAGATCTCCTTCCTATTCAGTATGATTTTATGAAAGCTATTAAAGAATCAGGTGAAGTATTATTAGATGTAATAACAAACATTCTAGATTTTTCTAAAATAGAAGCTGGTAAAATGGAATTAGATGTAAATAAAATAAATTTATATGATTTGGTTGAAAGTGCAATCGATACAGTAAAATTTAAAGCATATGAAAAAGAACTTACTTTACTTTTTAATTTAGATATCAAACAACATGAAATGATATATACTGATTCATCTAAATTAAAACAAGTAATAATAAATATACTTGGGAATGCTATAAAATTTACTGATAAAGGATATGTAATTTTGGATGTAGAATATGATGTTTCAAAAAGAATTTATAAATTTTCTATTAAAGATACAGGTATTGGCATTGACAGTGAAAATCAAAAAAAAGTTTTAGATTCGTTTTCACAAGCTGATCCAACTATTACAAGAAAATTTGGTGGCACAGGACTTGGTTTATCAATATCAAATAGCATCTTGAATTTAATGAAATCAGAATTAAAAATTGAAAGCGAAATTGATAAAGGAAGTAATTTCACCTTTGATTTAAATATTGAAAATGAAATTATTGATATAAGTAAAAACTTTAATAAAAAATCAGCAAGAACTTTGATTGTTGAGGATAACGATATAATAATAAAAAATATTGAAAATAAGCTTAAAAGAATTGGAATTTTACCTGATTTTGCAAAAAATGCAATTTCTGCATTTCAAATGATGAAAAATTATAATTATAACTATATTATAATAAATGAATCTTTAGCAAATGATGATTTTAAATTATTTGAAGAGTTAAAAAAAATGAATTATAATTGTAAAATCATAATCTTAACAAAACATTTAGATACAAAAATTAATACTACTAAGGATGATATTCTAACGTTATTAATACCGATAAAAACTAATGAATTATTAGAAGTTTATAAAAATAGTCTCGAAAAAGAATATTTGGTAAATAGCAATGATAATATTACTTTAAAATATAATTACAAAATTTTAATTGCGGAAGATAATATTATTAATATGAAAATATTAAAAGTAATTATTAAAAAGATTTTAAATAATGTTGAAATAATAGAGGCGGTTAACGGAAGAGAAGCGGTAGAAAAATTTAAAAATAACGACATTAAATTGATATTTATGGATATTCAAATGCCCATTGTTGATGGATATAATGCAACTAAACAAATTAGGAAATTAAATAAGGATGTAACTATTGTTGCTTTAACAGCTTCTTCTTTAATGACTGAAAAAACATATTGTTATGATATTGGAATGAACGATTATATGCAAAAACCTATTACAATTGAATCAATGAAAAAAATATTGAAAAAATGGTTAAATATTGAAAATGCAGAATGTTAAAATTCATTCTGCATTTCTTTAATTAGATTTCTTTTTAAATTTAGAAGTTTATCAGATAAGTCGATATAATATTTATGTGGATTAATTAAACGTTTTACTCCTTCATATAATGAATCTACTTCTTCTTTACAATGTTCTCTAATTTGTTCTAAAGAAGGCATTTCATATACTAATTCACCATTAATGAATAGAGGAATAAGTAACTCTTTTGCATTATAACAATTTGCTTTAAAAGTGGTCCTTTTAGTAGGATATAATTCGCTATAAAATGTTGTATCTTTTGAGTTATCAAGAACTTCATCGTTAAGAGTAATAATATCTCCGTATGCTTTATTACTTGTATCATATATACGATATATTTTTTTATCGCCTGGATTTGTTAATTTTGCAGGGTTATCACTTAATTTTATTTTATTTGATAAATTACCATTTTTATCTATTAAATAAGCTAATTTATATACTACTCCAAATACAGGTGATGATTTCGAAGTTGCAAATCTTTCTCCAACACCATAACCATTAATTTTAGAATTCTGAAATCTTAAACTTTGAATCAGATCTTCATCGAGTGAATTTGATACAAATATTTTACAATCAGAATAACCTGCATCATCAAGAAGTTTTCTTGATTTTTTAGATAGATCAGATAAATCTCCGCTATCTAATCTTATTGCTTTTGGTCTTTTCCCAAGAGGTTTTAAAACATTATCAAAAGCTTTAATTGCATTTGGAATTCCCGATTCTAAAGTGTCATAAGTATCAACTAATAATGTAACGTTGTCAGGATATGACAAGCAATAATTTTTAAATGCAATATATTCACTGTCAAATGTCATAACATATGAATGGGCCATAGTCCCTGAAACTGGGATATTATAAAGTTTACCAGCAATCGTAGAACTTGTTCCGTGAAAACCTCCGATATAAGCGTATCTTGGAGCTAACATAGCAACATCAATGCCTTGAGCACGTCTAGCCCCAAATTCAAGTAAAATATCATCAGAAGCTACTTGACGAGCTATTCTATTAGCTTTGGTTGTAAATAAACAAGCTCTATTAATTAAAAGTATTAAGAATGTTTCTATTAATTGCGCTTCTATTATTGGAGCTTTAACTTTTATCAAAGGTTCATTTGGAAATATAACAGTACCTTCTTCAATTGCCCAAATATCACCAGTAAATTTAAAATTCTTTAAATAATCAATAAATTGATCATTAAATGTATTTAAACTTTTTAGATAATTTAAATCTTCATCAGAAAAGCTAAAATTTAAAATTAAATCTATTACCTCTTCTATTCCACCCATTATTGAAAAATTAGCATTATCGGGATTTTTTCTGTAAAATAAGTCAAATCCAGCTATTGTATCTTTCATACCTTTTTCCAAAAATGATTGTGCCATTGTTAATTCATAGAAATCTATAAGTAAACCAAGGTTTTTTTTATCAATAATTGACATTTTTTCTCTCCTTAAACATCTTTTTCACAATATATCTTCATTATACAAAAAAAAATCAATTATTCAAACTTATTATTTGTTTTTTATGTTAATATTATAATAAAAAGGAGAAATTATGCGTAGAAAAGAAAAGAAAATTCATTCATTAGTAAATTTAGAAAAAATAATTGAAGAAGCGCAAGTATTAAGAGTTGCTATGGCATTAAACAATGTTCCATATATTGTGCCAGTAAATTTTGGTTATAAAAATAATGTTTTTTATTTTCATGGTGCAAAAGAAGGTAAAAAAATTGATATTATCAAAAAAAATAATAAAGTTGCATTTGAAATTGATATTGATAATGAATTAGTTAAAAACGAAGTAAGTTGTAAATTTACAATGAATTATAGAAGTATCATAGGTTCAGGAATAGCTACGATTATTGAGGATAAAAAAGAAAAAATTAAAGGGTTAAATATTATTATGAAGCATTATACTGACATGAATGGGTTCAAATATGCTGAACGAGCTGTAGATATGATCTATGTTTTGAAAATAGAAGTGATTGAGATGGTTGGAAAACAATCTCCAAAAGAAAGAGAAATGTAATTATCATGGAGTTGATTTTATGTATAAAGACGAATTTAATAGTATAATAGAAGAAATTATTACTAATGATAATTTTTTGAAAGCAAAACAGTTTCTTCATCATAGAGAAAGTATTTATAATCACTCTTTAAAAGTTTCATATTTAACATATAAAATATCAAAAAAAATGAAATTAGATTATAAATCTGCTACAAGAGCAGCATTATTACATGATTTTTTCTTATATGATTGGAGAAAAGAGGGTAGAGAGAATAAAAAGAAATTATTTCAAAAACATGGCTTTACCCATCCAAAAACTGCATTACTTAATTCTAAAGAAAATTTTATAATAAATAAAAAAGAAGCAGATATTATTTTAAAGCATATGTTTCCGCTAACTGTAATTCCTCCAAATTCAATTGAAGGGTGGGTAGTGATGCTTGTAGATAAATATATCACAATTAAAGATTTTCTATATAAAACCCCTGATATATAATAAAATATCAGGGGTTTTGTTCACCTTTCTTCTCTGAAATATGGAACAGATAATCCTTTTGGTGGTGCATTGTTTTTAGATTTTTTTATAGAACTTCCAACTAAGACGATTATTGTTACAATATATGGTAGCATATCAAGTAGATTTTGGGAAAAATTCAAATTTTGCATTCTAAATCCAATAATATTCAATCCGCCAAAAATATATGCAGCGTACATTGCTTTATACGGGTTCCATGATGCAAAAATAACAAGTGCAATTGCTATCCAACCACGACCAGCGGTAATATTATCTTGCCATTGTGGAACTTCTACTATTGAAAGATATGCTCCCCCTAAGCCGCAAAGAGCACCTCCAATAGCAATATGTACATATTTGTAAAGTGTAACGTTTATTCCGGTACTGTCAGCTGCAGAAGGATTTTCTCCAACAGCAATTAAATTTAATCCAAATCTAGTATTATATAAGTATATTCCTAAAGAGATTGCACTAATATAGCTTAAATATATAAAAAAATCTTGATTAAATAATATATTTCCAATAAAAGGAATTTTATTTAATAGTGGAATTTTAAATGGCTTAAAAAAATTAATTATAACTTCAGGCATTTTTTTACCTACAAATATTGTTCCAACATAGCTTGATATTCCAGTCCCGAAAATTGTTAATGCCAATCCTGAAACAACTTGATTTGCTCTTAAAGAAACAGTTAAAAAAGCGTAAATTAATGCTCCTAACATTCCTACTAAAGCTCCGCCAAAAATAGCTAATATTGGATTTGCAGTTACAAAACCAATACCAAATCCACCAACAGCTCCTAACAACATTAATCCTTCAACTCCTAAATTAAGATGTCCTGATTTCTCTGTTAGAATTTCGCCAAGTGTAGCGAATAATAGAGGAGTGCCTGAAATAATTACTGAATATAAAAAACTTTCTATCATCTAAACACTCTCCTTTTCATTAGTTGTAGTATAATTTCTTTTTTTATATTTTAATTTATAATTCACAAAAAATTCGCTTCCTATTGCAAAGAAAAGTATCATACTTTGTAAAATTTGTGCAGCTGCTTTTGGAATTAGAAAAGCTGTTTGAATAAAGTTACCACCTTTTACAAGACCTCCAAATAGCAATGAAACTGGTATAATAATACTTGGCATTAATCCTGAAAGCCATGTGGTAATAATTGCAGTAAAACCATAACCCGCTGAAATCGAATAGTTTAATGTTTGATTAACAGCTGATGCTTCAATCATTCCGGCGATTCCGCAAATACCACCACTTAAAAACATTGAAAACAACACCACTCTATTAATATTTATACCAGCATATCGTGCGGTATCAAAGCTTTCTCCAATTACTGAAATTTTATATCCCCATTTAGATTTTTTCATAAATATAGAAACAGTAATTACAATAATAACAGCAAATATCCACCCAATATGAATTCCGAACAAAGAGGGGAGTATTGCGTTATCAGAAAAATTTGCGATTTTAGGAAAACCAAGTGCACTAGGATCTCTCATAGGTCCGTATTGAAGATAAGTTATCCATTTTATTGCAATATAATTAAGCATTAAAGTGATTATTGTTTCGTTTGTTCCAAATTTAACTTTAAAAATTGCTGGAATAAGTGCCCATAATCCACCACTAATAAAACCGGAAACTAACATTAATGATAATAAAATAAATTTAGGTAATTCTGGCATATTAAGAGCAAATATTGTAGCACCAAAGGCCCCCATTAGAATTTGTCCTTCACCACCTATATTCCAAAATTTCATTTTAAATGCAATCATTATGCCTATAGATGTTATGACCAAAGGAATAGTAATTGTAATAGTTTCTTTCAATCTGTAAAGTGATCCGAAAGCTCCATCAAACATTGAGATATATACGTTTATTGGATTATGTCCTAATAAAAGGATAAATAATCCAGAAAAAAGAAATGCGAGTACAATAGCAGATAATCTAATTAATGCTGATTCCTTTTTTGAAATTTTAGCCCGTTTTATCATTTGAAACATTAATAGGCCTCCTTACTATTCAATCCGCCTGCCATCATATGTCCGATAGTCTCTTTAGTAGTAGTTCTGGCATCAACAATCCCCATGACTGTTCCTTCTGACAATACTAAAATTTTATCACAAAGTTGTAATAATATATCAAGATCTTCTCCTATAAACATTATTGCAACACCTTTTCCTTTTTGCTCATTTATTAAATCATATATTGTGTGGCATGATCCAATATCTAAGCCTCTGACAGCATAAGCGGTTATTAAAATTTTAGGATTTGTGTTAATTTCTCTGCCAATAAGAACTTTTTGAATATTTCCACCTGAAAGTTGTTTAACAGGGTGATTTACACCAGGAGTTACAATCTGAAGATCCTCAATCATTTTATTACATATTTTTAATATCGGATTTCTATCTAGAAAAATGCTTTTTTGATTATGAAATTCTTTAAGTAAATAATTATCAATCATATCCATTGACGCAACTAAACCCATACCTAATCTATCTTCAGGAATGAAGCTCATACTAATACCTTTATTTATTATTTCACCAGGAGTTTTACCAACGATATCATCATTTTCATAAATTATTTTGCCACTTTCTATTGGATAAAGTCCTGCGATAGACTCACAAATTTCCTTTTGTCCGCTATTCGCAACTCCGGCTACTCCTAATATTTCACCACCGTATAGACTAAAGGAAATGTTATTTAAAACTTTTACTCCGTTTTTATTTTTAGCAAATAAATTCTCAACTTTTAAAATTTCTTCAGATTTTATAACTTCAGGACGTTTTATAGAGAGATTAACTGATTTTCCAACCATAAGATTAGTTAAAAGTTCAGGAGTGGTTTCTTTTGTGATTACAGTTGTTATTGTTTTTCCTTTTCTAAGTATAGTAACTCTATCAGAAACTTCCATTACTTCATTTAATTTATGAGTAATAATTATAATTGCGCAACCTTTTGAAGCCATGTTTTTAATTATTTGAAATAATTTTTTAGTTTCTTGAGGAGTTAATACTGCTGTTGGTTCATCCATTATTAAAATATCATTTCCCTCATATAAAACTTTCAATATTTCAACTGATTGCTTTTCGCCAATTGACATATCATATATTTTTTTATCAGGATTAATTGGTAAACCGTATTCATTTGCTATATCATAAATTTTTTTTGAAAGTTTTTTATTATTCACAAATAAATTGCCTTTTTGACCTAATATAATATTTTCTTTGGCAGTTTGCACATCAACAAGTTTGTAATGTTGATGAATCATTCCGATTTTTTCGTTTATTGCATCTTTTGGGGAGTTAAATTTAATTTCTTTTCCGCGAATAAAAACAGAACCGCTATCAGGCTTATAAAAACCTGATAGCATATTCATTAATGTGCTTTTGCCTGCACCATTTTCACCAAGAAGGGCATGAACTTCACCTTTATTCACTTCAAAATTAACTAAATTATTAGCTTTAACCGATCCAAAAGATTTGCAAATATCTTTCATTTTAACAAAAACTTTTTGATTCATAATATCTCCCCTGTATTATTTGATTTTTCCTATAACACCTTGTACAAACCAATCAATACTTAACATTTCGCCATCAGTTAAACTTGTACCTTTAGCTACTTTTATATCTCCAGATTGATCTTTTATAGGTCCTGCAAATATTACTAAAGATCCATCAAGTATTTTTGCTTTGGCTTCATCAACTTTAGCTTGAGCATTTTCTGGAGCATTTTCAGTAAGAGGTGCTAATTGTACAACATCGTCAGCCATTCCGCCCCAATATGAATGAGATTCAAAAGTGCCGTCTATTACATTTTGTACTTGTTTAACGTAATATGGTCCCCAATTCCAAACTGGTGCTGTCATATAAGCTTTAGGAGCCATATCTTTCATATCTGTATTATATCCAATAGAAAAAGCATTTTTTTCTTCAGCAGCTTGCTGAGGACCTGCTGTATCTTGATGTTGCGCTATTACATCTATACCTTTATCAAGAAGTGAAATTGCAGCTTCTTTTTCTTTAGCTGGATCATACCATGTAGAAGTCCAAACAACCTCAACAGTTACATCTGGATTTACTGATTGAGCTCCTAAAGTAAATGCATTTATTCCTCTAACTACTTCAGGAATAGGGAATGCTGCAACGTAACCTAATTTATTTGATTCTGTTTTTAAACCTGCAACTATACCTGACAAATATCTTGGTTCATACATTCTTCCAAAGTAATTTGACATATTATCTGTAGATTTATAACCTGAACAATGGAAAAAAGCAACATCTGGAAATTCATTTGACATTTTTTCTACATAATCCATAAATCCAAAACTTGTAGCAAAAATCGCTTTTGCTCCTTGATCAACCATGTTTCTAATTTCTTGTTCAACTTCTTGCGTTTCAGGAACTGATTCTTTATATATAGTTTTAACATCTAAATTTTCTTCTAAATATAATCTTCCTTGATCATGAGCATAAGTATAACCGCCATCACCAATTGGTCCAACATATATAAAACCTACTACCATTTGATTATCAGTTTGAGCATCTTCAGATTTAGAACATCCAGCTAAAGAACCAATTATTAAACTTAATGCCAATAATAAAATAAGATTTTTTTTCATTTTTCCTCCTAATTTTTAAAAGTAATTTCCCCGTTTTTAAACTTATTAACAACTGTTAACGATTGTAGATTTACATTATTATTTCTTAGAATCTCACCGCCTTCTTGAAAACCTTTTTCAATTACAATACCAACGCCTGCTAAAGTAGCATTTGCTTGTTTAACTAACTCAATTAAACCAATAGAAGCTCTACCATTTGCTAAAAAATCATCTAATATTAAAATATAATCTTCACTATTTAAATAGCGTTTAGAAACTTGAATATCATAGGTTTTACCCTTTGTAAAAGAATAAACTTGTGTTTTATAAGTCTCCTTATCAAGATTTTTAGATGCTACTTTTTTTGCAAAAACAACAGGAACATTGAAATGCAAACCTGCAATTGCTGCAATTGCAATACCAGATGCTTCAATTGTTAAAATTTTTGTTACTTTTACATTACTGAATCTTTTTTGAAATTCTTTACCAATTTCATTTAGAAGCAAAGGATCAATTTGATGATTTAAAAAAGAATCCACTTTTAAAATTTCTTCACCAGTAACTCTTCCTTCTTTAATGATTTTTTCTTTTAATAATTTCATAAATCTCCAATCTTTATATATTGTGAATTTATCTTATTTTATAATAATCATCTAAAAAGTGCAATGATATATTCCTTAATAAATTATTTTTTTGTAAAAAAACAATATAGACAGTAAAACATATTCTTGCTATTAAAATTATTTTCACGAATTATAGAATAAATAATTCATTAGTGATAATATATCTATAGGTATTATTGGAGGGAAAGATGGAAAAATCAAAAATAAAAGTAGAAAAAATTAGAAAAATAGAAAAACTAGAGTATTTAAATAGTTTTATTATTGAGTATACTGGGAAAGATAATGCTATAAGAAATTGGGAACTTGTATCACGAAGTAAAATTGATAGATTAGAAAATGAGATTTTTAATAATAAATCTTATTCGGATGGTGTTATGATTTTTGCTTGCAATAGAGAAAGAACTAAGCTTGTTATATTGAAAGAATTTAGAGTTTCAGCTGGTAAATACTTATATACTTTACCAGCTGGACTTGTTGACAATGATGAAGAAATAGAAGTTGCAGCCATACGAGAATTTAAAGAAGAAAGCGGATTGGATATTGAAATTGTATCAATAGAAAAAGAAAGATATACAAGTGTAGGTATTATTAATGAAAAAGTAAGTGTTGCATATGGATATTTTAGCGGAACACCTTCAAAAGAATTTCAAGAGGCAAGTGAAGATGCTGAAATTGAAATAATTGATAGAGATAGGGCAATTAATATTTTAAAAAACGAAGAAATTTCAATGAGAACAGCTTTATTAATAGAAAATTTCTTTCAAATTAATAAATTTATTAATAACAAAACAGAATAAAGAGTTGCTAATTGCAACTCTTTATTCATCTAACTCTAAATTTTTAAGTAATTCATTAATAAAGTCGTCATCAATATCTTCTTCAGTAATTTCACCTGATTCTAAAAGTGATAATAGTTTATCTTCTAAAATTTCGATATCGTAATTGCTTTTATCAAAGTACATATCTTCTTTAAAATCATCAATTATTTCAAGAAAATCTACAAATTCAATTTTTATTTTCATAGCTTTAAATATATCTTCAAATCCATAATATAAATTATTGCATTTTATTTTTATTTTACTAGGATAATTTCCATTATTATTATAAGCATCAAATAAAAAGTCAAAGTATTCACTGAGTATATTGGCGTTTCTATGATCAATTAGTGTATATTGTATTATTTTAGTTTTATCTAAATCAGCTAAAATAAATACTAATGGATAATATAGATTTCCCTTATCCTCATCTTTAATAATATTTGGAGAATAAAACATGTCCATTTCCCAAGTATTATCAATTTTCTTTAAATCTCTCATTAATCTTCTAACATCAAAAGGATTAACATCTAATACTTCAAATAAATGTTCATCATTTATATTTTCTTTGATAGTAATCCATTCATTGTCAATAAATTTTCTTGTTAATATTTTTCCATTATTAATATTAAGTATATTGACTGTAGTTTTAAATTCATCGTAAAGTTCAATGAATTGTTCTAATATAGTGGTTATTTTTTTTATATATTTATCTTCATTTGGGATTTCAGGCAAATAGCCTGGCATATATTTTTCGAATTTAATTTTAAAAATTTCTTCATTATCAAAATAACCATATTCATCTAAAAGCAATATATCTTTATCGTATAATTCTTCAATTTCTTCATAATAAATCGAAAATCCGTTTATATTTCTATAAAAATCAATTTCAGGTATTTCATTATACAAATCATATAGATTATTAAGACCGTCGTTTCCATGAAAAATATTAACTTCACAAAATTCATCTGTTTTTCCAGAAAGAGTAATATATGAAGTTTCATTATCTATAGGAAAACAAACGGCAAAAATTTTAGTATCATCGATTATATTCCAAGGCTGAATTTTTTGAATTTTATATGAAAGAGAGAAAAGTTTTTCCAAATTTTTATTAATAGTCATAATCATCCTCCTACTAAAATATTTATGCTATTATATTACAAATTATGAATTACGTCTAAAATATTTTAAATATATTATAATTTCAAATTAAAATATGGTAAAATTATAAAATCTATATGTATGATTAATGGGATATTATAGAAAAAGAGGTATTTATGAAAAATAAATTTAAGAAAAACATTTCTGATATTAGTCTGTTTTTCGTTGCAATTGTATGGGGTGGCGGTTTTGTCATTATAAAGGATACTTTGTCAACTGTTACTCCTATGTTATTAATAGCATTAAGATTTATTATTGCTTCAATAGTAATGTATTTGATTTTTTATAAAAAAATCGGCAAAATTTCAAAACGAGATATGAAAAAGGGCAGTGTAGTTGGGATTGTTTTATATTTAGCTTTTGCAACACAAACTTATGGTCTTCAATTTACAACGGCATCAAAACAAGGTTTTTTAACTGCTGTGTATGTTGCAATAGTTCCATTTCTATATTGGATCATTTATAGAAAAAGACCTAAAATCAAAGTTTTTGTCGGAAGTTTTCTTACAATAATTGGAATTGGTCTAATCAGCTTACATGGAGGGTTAGATATTAATATTGGCGATTCACTAACATTAATATGTGCTTTATTCTTTGCAATGCATATTATTTCAGTTGAATATTTTGCTAAGGACATGGACGTATATAAATTAGCATTTATTCAAATAGCAGTTGCGGCTATTTTTTCTACTGTTTCTGCTATTTTAACAGAACCTATTACATTAGAGCTAACAAATAGAGCATGGTATTCAATTATGTTTTTAGCAGTATTTTCAACTTTTGGATGCTTTACAGTTCAAACAATTGCTCAAAAATATACCTCGTCATCTCATGCATCTATATTAATGTCATTAGAATCAGTTTTTGCTGCTGTCTTTGGAATTCTTTTATTAAATGAAGTTATGACACCTTTAATGATATTTGGAAGTGCTTTAATATTCGTTGCAATATTAATAATAGAATTAGATTTAAAAGAATTTAATAAAAATAAATTAATGATTCGATTTAATAATAAAGATATTAATTGAAAGTGGTGATAATATGAAAAAAGAGGAAATGTATTTTGCTGATTTATCATTACTTATTGTTGCAATGCTATGGGGTAGTACTTATGTTGTGACAAAAAATGCATTGAATTCAATTAATTTGCCATTACTATTGACATTTAGATTTGTTATCGCTTCTACTTTGATGTATATACTATTTAAAAGAAAAATAGGTAAAATAACTTTTAGTGATTTAAAAAAAGGTTCAATTGTTGGTGTAATCTTGTTTTCTGGATTTTTATTTATAAATTACGGGCTTATTTACACAGAAGCTTCAAAACAAGGCTTTTTAGTTGCTACTTATGTTGTTATTGTTCCACTTATGCATTGGATTATTTATAAGAAAATGCCTCAAATAAAATTTTTTATCGGTAGCCTATTAACTATATTTGGAATTGGTTTAATTACACTACAGAACGGTTTTTCCCTTTCATTTGGGGATTCATTAACTTTAATAAGTGCAATTTTCTTTGCAATGCATATTATTTCTATTGAATATTTTGCAAAAAATATGAATATCTATAAATTAGCATTTTTACAGTTTTTTATTTGCGCAATTTTAAGTATAATTCTTGTTATTTTTACAAAACAACTTTCTTTTGATTTTCCATCTAACACATGGTATTCAATAATTTATTTAGCAGTAATTGCAACGCTATTTTGTTTTTCTACACAAACAATTGCACAAAAATATACAAATTCTTCACATGCATCTATTATAATGTCGCTTGAATCAGTGTTTGCTGCAATATTTGGAATAGTATTTTTAAATGAAGTACTAACAACTATAATGATATTCGGAGGATTTCTAATTGTCACAGCTGTATTGATTATTGAGCTTGATATTAAAGCACTATCAAGAAATTGTGACTTCGTCACATTCCATTCTACTCTAAGAGGTTTTTCAACTTTAAAGTACAATGGCAACTTAAACTACTTTCAGTCTAATAGGATATTCTTGGTACCCCTTATCCCTCACTTTTT
>Ga0256842_1001676_pt1 | contig 17321 bp, 15 predicted proteins | sample 4559240metaG_FD_185973 | JGI IMG/M metagenome (GOLD analysis project Ga0256842, IMG submission 185973) | Hydrothermal vent microbial communities from Guaymas Basin, Mexico - 4559-240 | ecosystem: Environmental > Aquatic > Marine > Hydrothermal vents | place: Mexico: Guaymas Basin | collected...
ATTTTAGGAGTTGATATAAATATTAAGCATAATCTTTTTGCAACTTCTGATGAAAATATAAATATAGATTATGATAGAAATCTTTGTAATGGTTTTGTGAAGTTTCTTAAAAAATTGGATAAAAGAGTGATAATCAAGAGTTCGATATAAATAATGGCAGATTAATAAAACTTTTGAATCTCTCATCAATTAAAAATAGAATTATAAATATTGCTCATAGATACCAAATAAATATATCGTTTGTTCACCCCGAATATACAAGCCAGACTTGTAATAGTTGTGGTTTTATTAGTCGAAAAAATAGAAAAACGCAAGAGAATTTTAAATGTGTCGAATGTGGTCACTTAGAAAATGCAGATTTTAATTCGGCTTGTAATATTAGAGATAGACTGCTCCTAGATGTTCTACGGCATAAATTTTTAAATATTAATAGTTTCTCAGAATATAAAACTAAAGATTTCAAAAAAGAATCTATAAAATTTATTCTTGAAGACTATTACAGGGTTGCCTGACTATAACTTTTTTTTATAATTAGTTATAGTTACAGCTAGAACATTGTTTATTTTGTGCTAGTTTTGGTGACTCTAATATCTCCATAGATACCATAACCCATAACTGTTAGCATAGGAAATAGAGATGCAAAGGCAATTAGTCCAAAGCCATCAATAAGTGGATTTCGTCCATCAATATTCTCTGCTAACCCTAATCCTAAAGCTGTAACTAAAGGGACTGTAACTGTTGAAGTTGTAACCCCTCCACTATCATAAGCAATAGGGATAATATATTGTGGTGCAAAGTATGTCATAATAATAACAACACTATACCCTGCAATAATATAGTAGTGAATTGGGTCACCTGCTACAATTCTATATGCACCAAGTCCAATACCAACTGCAACACCTAATGCTACCACACTTCTTAATATATTTTGTTTAATATTTCCTTCACTTACCTCTTGAGCTTTTATAGCTATGGCTAAAAGTGCAGGTTCTGCCATAGTTGTAGCAAATCCAATTAAAAATCCAAAAAGGTATATAAGTAGATTATTATCCATAACAGTTAACTGAAAAGCAATAGTCTCACCAATAGGAAAAAGTCCCATCTCTAAACCTACTATAAAGGCATAGAGTCCAAATATAACAAGAATTATACCTACTACAATTTTATGTAGATGTGCTACACTCTTTTTAATAATTGCATATTGAAAAAAGAATATAACAAAGAGTATAGGTGCTACATCTTTAAATACACCTAGTAAATCTAAAAATGCATTAATAAAAGAGAAACTCTCCACTTTATGAGCAGTAGCTGTACTACTCTGCACAACAGTTTGAATAATATCAGAAGATAAACTATCTCCACCTAAAGAGTAAACAACTATTCCATAAATCTGTACAAATATCATAGGTGTTAAAGATGCAAATGCAATTAATCCAAATCCATCAATAGCTGGATTTCTACCCTTAATACTAGAAGATAATCCAATACCAAGTGCAGCTACTAATGGAACTGTAACAGTTGAGGTTGTAACTCCTCCACTATCATAAGCTAAACCTATTATCTCTTTTGGTGCAAAAAATGTAACTACTACTACTAAAATATATCCAGAGATTATATAATACTGAATAGGGTGACCTAATAATATACGAAGTGTACCCAAAGCTATTGCAAAACCTACAGATATTGCTACAGTCATTCTAAGCCAAAAGGCATTAACCAAACCGTGACTAATAATTGATGCCTTATTGGCAATAGCAATTAGTGCAGGTTCAGCTACAGTTGTAGCAAATCCAATGGTAAATGCAAATAGTAAAAGCCAAAAAACAGACCCTTTTCGTGCAAAATCAACAGCTAAGCTCTCACCAATAGGAAAAATACCTAACTCCAATCCACGAATAAATAGAGCTAATCCAATAGCAACAATTGTTAAACCAATTATTATAGAACTTAAATTTTCAGGCACTTTCTGAATAACAAATGTCTGGAAAATGGCTACAACTATAATAATTGGCAACAAATCCTTAAAAGAGTTACCAATATCTTGGTAAAATATCTTAATGCTCTCTCTCATCTGATTTACAACTCAATGCAAGTTCCAATGCCAGAACTAGTTAATATCTCTAATAGCATAGAGTGTTCTACTCTACCATCTATAATATGGGCTTTTTTAACGCCTCCTCTTAAAGCTTCTATACAAGCATCAACTTTTGGAACCATTCCACCATTAATTGTTCCATCTTTTTTTAACTCTTGGGTTCTTTTTATATCTAGCGTATTTATAAGTTTCATATCTTTATCTAATACACCTTTTGTATCTGTTAAAAATAGAACTTTTCTAGCATTTAGAGCAATAGCTATTTTACTAGCTGCTAAATCGGCATTAATATTAAATCCAGGGTGACCTATTTTAGAGCCTGTAGCAATTGGGGCAATAACTGGTACAAATCCATCATCTATAATATTATCTACAATTTCAGGATTTACATTTTGAATATTACCTGTATAACCAAATTTTTTAAAATCTTTAGGGGTTGCTTCTAAAAAAGAGGCATCTTTTCCTGAAATTCCAACAGCTTTTGTTCCATGTGCATTAAGTAGTGACACTATCTCTTTATTTATCTCTCCACTTAATACCATTTCAGCAACTCTCATAACCTCTTTAGTTGTGACTCTTTGCCCATCTATAAATTTAGTACTAACTCCTAAATTAGATAGAAGTTCAGTAATAGCTTTTCCTCCACCATGAACAATAATAGGCTTCATTCCAACCGTATGTAGTAGCACTATATCTTGTGCAAACTTCTCTTTTAAATCCTCACTTGTTTGTGCAGAGCCTCCATATTTAATTACAATTTTCTCATTATGAAACTTTTTTATATATGGCAAAGCATCTAAAAGAGTTTTAACAACCTCTATTTTTTTTTTCATTATACAATTTTCTCCAATCTATTTTTTTTCTAATTCTACTTTTATAAATAACCTAATAAGCTGAATTTAACTTACATATTAACTGTAGATATAGACAAATATGCTAAAATCCCACAATTAATTAAAAGATACAAAGGAAATTTATTGTTTAATATTCAAAATTATTCCACTCAAAATATCAAAAATGATATTTTATCAGGGGCATTAGTAGCTGTTGCTTTAGTACCAGAAGCTATAGCCTTTTCATTTATAGCAGGAGTCTCACCCGTTGTTGGTCTATATGGAGCATTTATTATTGGTCTAATCACCTCTATTTTAGGAGGAAAACCTGGTATGATTTCGGGAGCTACTGGTTCTGTGGCTGTTGTATTTGTCTCTTTAGGGCTTTCAGTAGCTAATCTTTACCCAGAGCTTGATAGAGAAGCACTATCTTTTATGGTTCTTCACTATATACTACTTACCTCCATTATAGCTGGTCTTATTCAGATATTGATTGGACTTCTTAAAATGGGTAAATTTATCCGTTTAGTTCCTCAACCTGCTCTTTTTGGGTTTGTAAATGGTTTAGCTATTGTTATTGCTTTAGCACAGCTAAAGTTTTTAGAACCATCACATATTGAACAGTACCACGGATATTTAGAGATTATAAAGGCTAGTTTTAGTGAAAATTATATAATGTATATAATAATTATTATTACTATGGCTACTATGCAGTTTTTACCAAAAGTTACAAAAGCTGTTCCTGCTGGACTTGTTAGTATTGTAGTTATTACTCTTGTAGTCTATTTTTTCAATATAGATACAAAAGTAGTTGGAGATTTAGCAGACCTCTCTAATGTATCTATGCCCTCATTTATTCCACCCCTATCAGAACTTTTTTCACTTAAAGCTATGATGATTATAATTCCTACTGCTATTATCGTAGCTCTTGTTGGGTTAATTGAGTCTTTGCTTACTCTATCAGTATTAGATGAGATGGGAGGAAAGAGAGGTTCTGGAAATAGAGAGTGTGTAGCTTTAGGTTTAGGAAATGCTACCTCTGGACTATTTGGAGGAATGGCAGGTTGTGCCATGATTGGGCAGAGTATTATTAACTTTACTTCAGGTGGACTTGGAAGACTCTCATCATTTACAGCCTCTATTTTACTTATAATATTAGTTGTTAGTTTTTCAGGTGTAATAGCATCAATTCCTGTAGCTGTTTTAGTTGGAATTATGTTTATGGTAAGTATTGGAACATTTGAGTTCTCTTCAATTAAAAGAATTAAACACATGCCAAAATCAGATGCTTTTGTTTTAATTGTTGTAACTATTATTACAGTATTTGAAGATTTAGCTGTAGCAGTTATTGCTGGTATTATTATATCAGCTTTAGTATTTGCTTGGAAACATGCAAGAATTCACGCTAGAGTTGATTATGATGATAATAATAAAAAAGTATATAGATTAGATGGACCTCTATTTTTTGCATCAGTTACATCTTTCTATGAACAGTTTAATGTAGAAAATGACCCTGATGAGGTTATAATTGACTTTAGAGATGCTAGAGTAATGGATAGTTCAGGGGCTGAAGCTATTGATGTCTTAACTGAAAAGTATAAAAAAGCAGGTAAAAAACTAACTCTTAGACATCTATCCCAAGATTGCAAAAAGGTTTTAAAGGTAGCAGGACCATTTTGTTCTTATGAAGAAGATGACCCTACTTATAAAGTGGCTGTAAATATTTAATTAATATGCCACTATTTTTAGTGGCACAAATTATTTTATTACCCAAAAATTTAAATTCCATAAGGTTTTTTATATCTATTGTATTTACTATATTTAAATCTTTATTATAAATTGTTAAACCTCTTTTTGAGGGGAGATAGAGTCTATTTTTATACCATTTCATATATCTTACATTAATGCCCATTAAAGGATTAATAGATTTTAAATTATATTTTAAAGTTTTAGATTTTAATAGCTCTAATTTAGAACTATTTAAAATCTTATATTTATGTAAATATACACCTTTACTAAAAAGATTTTCTACTGCATATAAAATATGATTTTCTTTATCTATACAAAATGAACTATATTTTTTTAGTGGGGGAATTGTACTATTTATATCTAATGAGTTAATATCTAAACTATATAATAAATCTGATAAAAAATAGACTCTATTTATATAAATATCAATATCCTTTAGATTATAAAAACTAGAGTTTTTTTCCAATTTTTTGATTATTTTAATATTTAATACATCACTTATATCCAAAATATATAATCCACCATAACCACAAGCAAGTGCAATATTTTTATTATTATTATAAAATTTCCACTCTTTTACATTTGAATTTCCTATCTCTATATTACTAATTTCTATTAAACTTTTACTTTTTTTATTGTACTTATAGATTATAAAATAGTTTTTAAATCTCTTTTCTCCTGTAGCATAGATTAGATTATTTATCTTTTCTATATGATAAACTTTATTATATTTATTATTAAGAGTTTTTATAAATTTAGTTCTATTCTCTTCCATATTCCATAACTCTATGCCTCTTTTACTATCAGCTACAAATAAGTTATTATTTTCATATATTAAATCAGCACTAGAAAGAGAGTTATTAAATTTATTTTTATTATATATATCTTGAAGTGAGATTTCATTTTTTATATATAAAGTATATAAAGGATTTTTAGATGTTTTTAATAGTTTATTAAGCCATTCTTTCTCTTTTGTTTCAATTTCAATATGAGAAGCTATATATTTTTCTAAGTATCTATCTAAAAATATATTATAAAGTTCATCTATATCTTTTTTATTGTCACATAAATTTGTTATTTTAGCTATTTCATTAGATATTAGATTAAAATCATAAGTATAGAAACCAAGTTGTAATTTATAATTAATATTTTTTAATTTCTTAATTAGTTTTTTATCTATATTTACAACTCTATTTCTAGCGTTTTTGCTAAAAGCACTACCTTTTTCTATCCAATTTTTTTCATTATGTTTTTTTAAACGATACTCTATACAACTTTCTGCTATATCTAATTTTACATGACTTTTAAATATATCTACTATATTATCTGCATATATAAATTTACTATACTCTTTTTCAAGCTCTTTTTTATAAAATAAAATTGCACTATCATTATAATCTAACTCTTTATATATTCTATTAAATGAATTCTCATATTTTATATTATCTTTGTAATACATATATCCATAAATAGATACTAAAAGTATAGGTGGGAAAAATATAATATAGAATAAATAAGAGAGGAGTAAAATAAAAAAAATTTTTAATACTCTTCTCATTTTATTAAAGATATAGGAAATAGTATCCTACTCTTCCTCTTCGTATTCGGTTCTTTTTGTAGTTGAGGGAGTTGCACCTTCATCTGGAAGTTTTATTACAAATGTAGTCTTTTTATTTAAAATACTAAATGCTTCTATTGAACCATGGACTCTTTCTATCATATTTTTACTCATATAAAGACCTAGTCCTGTACCTTTTGTTTTATGTTTAGTTGTAAAGTATGGTTCAAAAATATTTTTTAATATAGGTTTTGGAATTCCACCTGCATTATCTTGCACTGTAATAATAAGCTCGTCTTTTTCATGATATACTCTAATACTTATTTTTCCATTCTTAATACTCTTATCTTCAAAAGCATCTCTAGCATTATTAATAAGGTTCATAATGGTGTGTTTAATATCATTCTCATAACCTTTATAAGTGATATTCTTATCACACTCTAAATCAACTTTTATATCTAATCTTTTAAGTGTATCGCCTATTAGTTTTATTGTGGACTCTATAGTTCTTTTCATATTAAAGGTTTGAGCCATATCAGATTTATCAACAAATCTTCTAAAATCATCAACTGTATTAGATAGAAACTGTATAGAGTTATTTATTTTATCTGTTACCTCTTCAATATTAATATCATCTTTCATTCCAAGCTCTGATTTAATCTTTAAATCATTTAGTATCCATGATACAGAGTTTAATGGTTGTCTCCACTGATGAGCAATATTTTCTAGTATCTCACCCATTGAAGCAAGTCGTGACTGTTGGTTCATAATAGCAGCTTGTCTTTTTACCTCTCTTACTGCATCATCAATTCTAATTTGAAGCTCATCATTAAGAGTTTTAAGCTCTTTTGTTCTCTGTTCAACTCTAATTTCTAAATTTTCGGTTAAACGGTTTAACTCATTTGCAGTTTTGTGCATAATTGAGTATAAGTTTTTATTTGCTATCTCAAAAGGGGTAATATTATCATCTTTATACTCTACTAAATCAATATAGCTATTATTAGACTCACTTATTGCTGCCATAATAAAGGTGTGATTATGGTATGTATTTGGGTGGTTCTCTTCATTAAAATACTCTTGGCTTGTCATATATCCAAATATATGATTATTATCTTTAATATTGGAGATATAATGTTTTATTGGAATTCTAAAACCATACTCATAAGAGATACAAGCCCCTATCCATAATGCCTGTGCAGGAGTTTTTGATAAAAAGTTATAAATCTCTTGAATTCTATTCATCATTGCATTATAGTTACCAATAGATAGTTGAACAATATCATTTTCATTTAATTTTTGTGCTATTGTAATACTCTGATTTGAAAGGTCAGTATCTAAAATATGTACTGTATATGAGATATTATCTTTAGTTGTATATAGTGGAACTTGTAAAAATACCGATTTATTTCTCTCTATATTTGGAAAATATTTTCTATATATATCTAAAGCAGGGCTATTTGCCATTGTAAGTATAGTTGAGTCATCAGTTTTAGTAATTCTTTTCTTTTTACTTATTGGTTTCCAATCAAAAGCTTGGTATAGTTCAACATTTAGGTTCTCTCCATGTAAAAATATTAAAATAATCGCCTGTTTATATATCTCATCTCCATGAAATATAAATGATTTATTATCAGTATATAATTTATTAGTAGCTCCACCACCAAATATCTTTAAGTGAGCAAAATCTTTACCTAGAGAGTTTATAAATGATGAGGTTTGACAACTATTAAAACTTGATAAAATTTGAATAGCCTCTGTATCTGATTGTAAAAACTTTTGTATATGGTTTTTATCAGCCCTATACTCATTACATGTCTCTTTTATATAGTTTTTGCTTAAATCTAAAACTAAAGATGATACAGAACTAATTTCAAGTTCAATTATTGATATTATTGGTTGATTATTTAGGTCTGATATTTGATGATTTACAAAACTAGCAAAACTTTGCATTCCTATTATTGTAGCATCAGGAAACCTTTTTTTTATATCTTTTAATATTTTTTTTATATATTTTTCATCTTGACTAGGATAGTTAATCTCAATTATTAACTTCTCCGAATTTTTAATACTATTTGTTTTACACCATTTTTTAAATGTGTCAAACTCTTTATAGTAGTGTACTAGTTGTCTCATTTATAATATTCCTAAATTCTATTTAAATATTTTTGAACCAATACGGACTAAATTTGAGCCACATTTGATTGCCAATTCATAATCACTACTCATACCCATAGAGCAAATTGTTGCATCATCTTTTTGTAGCTTTTCATATATACTGTGAGTTATCTCAAAACTCTTTTGAACCTCTTTTATATCACTACTTAAAGCTCCTATACTCATAACACCTTTAAGTTTAATATTTGGGAATTCTTCTTTTATCTGCTGATAAATATCTATAGCCTCTTGGCTACTAACACCAGATTTACTCTCTTCATTAGCTGAATTTATCTGAAGTAAAGCACTCATAGTTTGCTCTTTCTCTTCTAATCTTTTATTTAATGCTTTTGCTAATTTAAGTGAGCTTAATGATTGTAGAAGAGTTGGACGAAGCTCTATTAATTTATTAATCTTATTACTTTGAAGGTTACCTATCATCTGCCACTCAATAGGTAAAGAGCTTAAATTTTTCATTCTACTCTCTAACTGTTGAACCTGATTTTCTCCAAAAGCTCTTTGACCTAATTCATATAGAGTTTTTATGCTCTCTTCATCACTATATTTTCCAACGGCTACAAGTTTTACTATATGATGCTCACTAACTTCGACTCTTGCTTGTTCTATATTCCAAATAACTCTATCTAAATTGTCTCTTAATATCTCTTTTCTCATCTTTCTATCCTAATAATCTATTTATATCGTTATATATTCCAAGTAACATAAGTGAGAGTAAAATCCCCCAACCTACAATAGTTAATCTATACATTACCTTCTCACTTGGTGCTTTACCACTAATCATCTCATATATGTTAAACATAATATGTCCACCATCAAGTGCAGGAATTGGTAGTAGATTTAAAACACCTAAATTTACAGAGATAAGTGCTGTAAAAAAAAGCAAAGCTACCAAGCCTGATTGACTAGCTTTTGCTGTTATATCAACAATAGATATAACTCCTCCTAATTGATTAGCAGGAACAGAACCAGTAATGAGTTTTTGAACACTTTTAAATATAAGTGTAGAGGCGTAAATAGTCTCATTATAGGCAAAAACTAACCCCTCAATAGGAGAAAAAGATAACTTCTCCTCACTAACTTTAGGTGCAATTCCTATAATCTTTCTTTTAATATCCTCTCCAAATCTATTTTTCTGTTCTTTTATAATGGGTTTAATAGTAAGTTCAACTCTTTTTCCATTTTCTCTTAATACACTAAATTTTAAATCACTATTATACTTTTGTATAGTTTTTCCAATCTCGTCCCAATTTTCTATTTTGGTATTATTAATTTTTAGTATCTTATCACCAACTTTTAAACCAGCCAATTTTGCAGGTGACTCTTTGGAAAATTCTCCAACAGTAGCTGACATATAGTGACCATAGTTAAATAGTGGAGATAGATATGTACCTATTTGTGAAATTCCAAAATATAATATAAATGCTACTAAAAAGTTAGCAAGAGGACCAGCTAACAAAATAAAAATCTTCTGCCAAGGTTTTTTTGTAGTATAGCTATCACTATCATAATTTACATCTAGTGGATTGCTATCATCTTGACCTTTCATTTTAACATACCCACCTAGAGGTATTAAAGAGACACTCCACTGGGTATCTCCTATCTGTTTAGAGAAAACCTTTTTTCCAAAGCCAATGCTAAATACATCTACTCTAACACCGAAAAATCTAGCCATTAAAAAGTGACCTAACTCATGAAAAAATATTAAAAACGATAATACTAGTAATGCAATAAAAATGCTCATAAAAATCCTAAGTTTATTTTAAAGTATTATACCAACCTATTATTTAAATCTAATCCTATATCAATAGATATTATATATATATATGCTAAAATAAAAAAATAAACAAATCTCAAAAAGGAATAAAAATGGAAAACAAGAGTGATATATCTAATTTAGATATGCCAGAAATGGAAGATACGGCATCTTCTAATGAGCTTGATTTAGAGGAAAAGCTTATTATTGAAGATAATAGGAAAAAAGTGATAAATAAAAATGAAGAGGCAAAAGAGTTAGTTAAAAACTCTATTGAACTTATTTCTAAAGCAGATAAAGATATTGAGGTTACAAAAAAAACCATAAAAGAAGATGTTAATAAATTAGAAGATATTAAAAACAATTTTCTAAATACAACATTTACACAAAGTCAAATCTTATTAGAGAAAGCTTCTTATATATATTCTAAAAATGAAGCACAAGAGCCATTTGAAATCTCTCTTGGAACTACAAATGAGAATATAAGAGTTAAAAATATAAGTTCAGGTGCATTTACAGCTTTTATTTTATCTCTTATAACTATGATTATTACAGCAGGAGCATGGATATATTTTGCAAGTATTAAAACAGGTGTAAAACTACAACTTCAACCACTTACAATTCCTACTCATGAAGATATAGAAAAGATGCTTATATGGATTGGTGGAGGTATGACAGGAGCTGAAGGCAATGCTATGTTTGGTATAGCAACAGTTGGACTTTCAGCTTTAATTCTTGGATTTTTAGTATATAAAACTTTTGTTTCAATGAAAGAGAATAAAAACTTTAAAGTTGCAAATGAGATTTATGAAAAATCACACACTTATGTTGAAAAACAGAAAGAGTCAAAAACAGAGATGGAGAGAATAGATGAGCATATTAAAAATATTATTCCTATGGTTGAAAATTATAAATATCTATTAGATGAGCAGAATGCAACTTTACAAAGAATTTTACATGTAGAGGGGATAAAAGAGGATTACAATCAATACCACCCAACATCAGTAGAGAGTATGAAAGATACTGAAAAACTAATGAATAGAGTAGAGGAGTTAATAACCACACCTGTAACCAAAGAGGGTAAACGAAATGAAGTTTCAGAATACGCACTCTATGAGGCTAAAGAGCTTTATGATTATTATCTCTCTAAGATTTATGATTAATATAAATCTTACAACTCTACTTTCTTAAAAAAATCCCTAACATACTCATACCCAGAGTATAGAGTTAGGGCAACAGAAATCCAAAGTAAAATCTCACCACCACTCCAGTGCATAAGCAAAAATCCAATAGCTATCATCTGAATTACTGTTTTAATTTTCCCCATAATTGAGGCTGATATATCAATTCCCTCCGATATAGCTGACACTCTAAGACCTGTAATAAATAGCTCTCTTGTTAATATTAGATATATAGCCCAAGGAGAAGCTAAATCTTGTATTATAAGACCTATAAAACCAGATAGAGTTAGCATTTTATCTGCTAGAGGGTCTAATATTTGACCCATAACTGTTATTTGGTTAAAGGTTCTTGCTATATATCCATCAAAAAAGTCTGTAGCACTTGCTAGAACAAATATAAATCCAGCAAAATAGTTAAGCCATGATGGGTGGATACCTTTAAAGATTTCGGCATCTTGATTTACAAGTAGAAAAAACATAATAGGGGCTAAAAGAAGTCTAATAAAGGCTAGAATATTGGGGATATTTACAATTTTTGCGTTTTGCATAAGAGAAGTTCCTTATTTAAGAGGGCAACTTTGATAGTCGCCTTAAGTTAGTAGATATTATCTAAATGTAGTTCCACCATCAACTACAAGTGTGTGTCCTGTAATCCAAGATGCTTCATCGGTACATAAAAAGTAAACAGCTCCTGCTATATCCTCTGGTGTTCCCATTCTATTCATTGATGAGCGTTCAATAGTGGCTTTTTTTACATCTTCATAGTTTGTAAATGCTTTTAGTGCATCGGTATCTATTGGCCCTCCACTTACTGCATTTACTCTAATATTCATCTCCCCTAACTCTACAGAAGCGTAACGGCTCATAGCCTCAACTGCTGCTTTATTTGTTCCATGTCCTGCATAGTTATCTATATATATAAGATTTCCTGTAGAGCTTAGAGTTACAATAGAACCACCTCCTACTTTTTGCATTCTAGTAGCTGACTCTTGTGAACCTCTAACAAAAGCTCCAACAGTAGCAGTATAGATATTTTGAAGACCTTTTGATGGACGAAGTTTCATAAACTTACCATATCCCCCAACAACACTTCTTCCATAAATCATAGCATTACTTACAAAAAAGTCAACTCTATCAAAATCTTTATCTATCTCTAAAAATAGAGGTTTAAACTCATCTAACTCTAAAATATTTAGTTTATATGCTCTAGCTTTAATATTATATTTACTCTCTAAATCATTAGCTATATTTTGAGCTATCTCTTGATTTGAGTTATATGTAAATGCTACATTTACACCCTCTGACGCAAATTTATAAGCTATCGCTTTGCCTATACCTTTAGTAGCTCCTGTAATTACTACGGTTTTACCTCTATTTGACATACTATTTTGCTCCTACTATATTATAATCTCTCATTACCTCTTCAATTTTACGCATATTCTCACTACTAGGTTTAACTAATGGTAGTCTATACTCTAAACTATCAATTAATCCAGCCACATACATAGCATATTTTATAGGAATTGGGTTACTCTCACAAAACATAACTTTATTAATAGGATATAGCATATCATTTAACTCTTTAGCCCTTTCAAAGTTTCCCTCTAAGGCAGAATGGACAAGCTCACTTTTTAGGTCTGGAAGTAGATTTGCTGTAACTGATGTTATACCTTTTCCACCATTTGCTAAAATTGGGTAATCTATAGCATCATCACCTGAGAATACATATAGATTAGCTCTCTTAGATAGAAGCTCAACAGTTCTCTCAATAGAACCTGTTGCCTCTTTTATTCCAAATATATTATCTACATCATCAAAAAGTCGGCATACTGTATCGGCACTTATATCAACTCCCGTTCTACCTGGCACATTATATAACATAAAAGGTATATCAACAGACTCGGCTATCGCTTTATAGTGTTGATATAACCCCTCTTGGCTTGGTTTATTGTAATATGGGCTAACTGAAAATATTGCATCAACTTCACACTTTTGTGCATGTTTTGCTATATCTATGGCTTCTGCTGTTGCATTACTTCCTGCCCCTGCTAAAACTTTTGTATCTGTTCCCTTACAAACCTCTACTGCTATCTCTATACATCTTTTATGCTCATCATGGCTTAGAGTTGCACTCTCACCTGTTGTTCCAACTGGACATATTGCATCAATTCCATTATCTATCTGTCTTTGAATTAATTTAGCAAAAGTCGCCTCATCTAAAGCACCATTTTTAAAAGGTGTAATAATTGCTGTTGTTGCACCTGTAATTAAATTTTCCATATTATTTGCTCTTTCTAAGTATAATTGTTGTTGATAGGTCATCATTAAAGTATTTTTTTGCTACTTCTGTGACCATTTTAGGTGTAATTTTATCTAAATTCTCTTCATAATTAAGTAAAGGGTTAATATTTCCTCTAACTAAATAGCTACCATATAGTGAGTTTACATCAGAAGAACTCTCTAACGAGTAGATAAAATCTGCCTTTGCATTTATCTTTACCTTTTCAAGCTCCTCTTTAGTAACTCCTCCCTCTTTTATCTTATCTATCTCTTTATGTATAGCCTCTTCTAAATTTTCAATTTTTACATTAGGGTTTGCCATTGCCATAAATAAGAAAATACCATCATCAGTCATCTCCATATTATAAGCGTAAACCATATTGGCTAACTGTTTTTTATCTATAATTTCACTATTTAAACGGCTACTCTTTCCTGAACTTAAAAGTTCAGATATAGCAGATAAAACCACTTGGTCTTTATGTTCAAAGTTAGGAATTGGATAGGCTATAGCAATAGTATCAACTCTGTTATTGTCTTTATATATTATATTTCTAATTTTACCATCTCTTTTAGGTTCAATAGGTTTACAAGGTGGGATTTTATGGTCATTTTTTATATTTCCAAAAGCCTTTTTAGCCTCTTTAAATACTACCTCTTTATCAATATCCCCACTAACTATTAAAATAGCATTATTTGGCTGATAATATTTTTTATGAAATTCTCTAATATCATCAATAGTCCAAGTTAAAATATCATTCATAAACCCAATAGGTGTCCAGTGGTAAGGGTGAGCTACAAAGTGAGTATTAAATAGTCTAAAGTACATATATCCTAATGGTGGATTATCAGTTCTTACTCTTCTCTCCTCTGCTACTACATCTCTTTCTATCTGAAACTCTTTATCTTTTAAATTAAGGTTCTGCATAAGTTCAGCAAAAAGTTCCATAGAGGTAGATATATTTTTAGAGTTAGATGTAATAAAATAGCTAGTGTAATCAAAACTTGTACTAGCATTATTGATTGCACCCTTAGATTTTACTATCTTATCAAACTCTCCAGCCTCTAAATTTTTAGTAGATTTAAAATTCATGTGTTCTAACATGTGGGCAATTCCAGTCTTACCCATTACCTCATTTCTACTTCCTACTTTATAATATATATCTGTGGTAATTACACTAGAGCCATTTTTCATAGGAATAGCCACAACCTCTAAACCATTATCTAATGTTTGTGTATAATATTTTGGTAATGAATTTCCCATTAAATCTCCTATTATCAATAGTAATATAAATACAATTTTTTTAAAATTCTCAATTCTCAATTCTCAATTCTCCATTATCTATAATCTGCCCCAATAGCTTCAGTTATACTCTTATATCCATCAGCCTTAATAAGTTCAGTAAGTTCTAAATTTATATCTTTTATCATTTTAGGTCCATTATAGATTAGCATACTATATATCTGAACTAAACTAGCACCTGCCTTTATTCTTCTATAGGCATCTTTAGCATCTTCAATTCCACCAACAGATATAAGTATGGTTTTTCCATAAAGCTCTTTAGCTATAGCTTTAAATAGATTAAATGATTTCTCTCTTAGCAAAGCACCAGATATTCCACCAAAATCTTTAGCTTCATTGGTTAAAGAGTAATCAATGGTTGTATTAGTAGCTATTATTCCACTTGCTCCTGCTTTAACTGCCACTTTACAAATATTAATAGCATCATTAGGGGTCATATCAGGAGCAATTTTTAGTAAAATTGGCTTTTTAGTAATAGATTTTGCAACCTCAAAAAGCTCTTTTATAAACTTCTCATTTTGTAAATCTCTTAAGTTTGGTGTATTTGGTGAAGATATATTTATAACCATATAAGTACCATAATCTTTAAACTTTTCAAGAAGAGTTTTATAATCTTCTATAGCTTTATCTTCAGAAGTTGTTTTATTCTTACCAATATTTATCCCTATTGGATAGTCAAAAAAGTATAATCCATTTAACCTCTTTAACATAAAATCAGCACCAAGATTATTAAATCCCATTGCATTCTGTAAAGACCTATCATTTTTAAGTCTAAAGAGTCTAGGTTTTGGGTTTCCACTTTGTGGTTTAGGTGTAACTGTTCCAATCTCTGTAAATCCAAATCCAAGAGTTGGTGTGGCAGTTATATATTCACCATTTTTATCAAATCCTGCACCAAGTCCTACAGGATTTTTAAACTCTCTTCCAAAGAGTTGTTGAGAAATAACCGAATTTTCTACAAAATATCGGTTTTTAAGAAATCGTAATATAGTAGGGGCGTAAGGTAAAGATTTTAATCCAAGTCCTGCTATAGTATGAGCCGTTTCAGGCTCAAAACTAAAAAGAACTTTTTTTACGCTTTTATAAGAAAAAAGTGACAATAGTAACTCCAAATATTTAAATTGGCGTATTATAGCAAAATAATTTTAGTCAAAGTAGTAGTGAAGTGATAATAAAAAATCTCCTCTATCATTAAGATGTTGAAATTTACTTGTACTCATATATCTATATCCCAAATCAATATCAATTAAATTATTAACCACATAATTAAATCCTGCATTTCCTCCAAATAGATAGCCATTATCTGTAATACTACCCTTTTTATGTTGCATAGCACCTAAAGAGAAGCCCAAATATGGTTTAAAGTCATAATCTCTAAATAGTTCAGTTAAAACTCCCTTATCAACTTGAATAATAGCACTATGATAAGTATGGTTTGAACTAATTGCATAATTATAGTTTAAAGATGTTCTCCACTCTGAATTCTGTTTTCCATAACTAAAACCTATAGTTGGTGCATCTATATTATCATATTGAGTATATGCACTTTGAAGACCAATAAAAGTATAAATCTCATCTATTCCATTATTATATGCGTTTAGTATTCCTGTAGATAAAAGTATTATTGCTATTTTTTTTATAAGAAATTTCATAATTTTCCTTTGTTTATTTATAATCTTTTAGAAATTTAAGAAATTATATCAAAAAAGATGGTTTTTTTAAATAAAATAGCTATTTAGTTTAAAACCTCAATTTTTCCAACAATCTTTTTTCGTCTATTAATAATCTCAATTCTATCTCCAACTTTTAATTTAGATTTATCTATTTTAAACTCTAAACTTCTACTCTCTCTTGGATTTTTAGGCTTTTTGGGTTTACTAGCCCAAACTATTTTTTTATTACGAATAATTTTATAAATAAATGGTACACGAGAAACCTCTTTAAACTTAATAGATATGCTATCTTTCTCTTTAGATAAATAAATTTTTAATGTAACAAGCTTTTTATCTGTAGCAAACGAAACACCTTTTACTTTATCCTCTTTTGGTTTATTTTCAAATCCCTCATCAACGGGTCTTAAATATTTATCTCAATAGTAGCAAAAAATAATGATATTTAAGAAATAAAGCTATAAATATACTCCTACTTTAATCTATATATAATAAAAAAACGCTATAATTCCACATATTATAACAAAAAAGATGTTTTTTTATGATAAAAATATCAATATTAGCACGAGATTTAGGCATTCATCGTAATACTTTGTATATTTAGAACAAAGAAGGTAAGATAAAATTCATAAAAGTCAATAAATTAAATTATGTAACTTATAAAACTTATAGTAGTATTATAAATAAAAAATAATTTTAAAAAGCAAAAGAAATGATATTTAAAAAG
>Ga0256842_1001678_pt1 | contig 17295 bp, 15 predicted proteins | sample 4559240metaG_FD_185973 | JGI IMG/M metagenome (GOLD analysis project Ga0256842, IMG submission 185973) | Hydrothermal vent microbial communities from Guaymas Basin, Mexico - 4559-240 | ecosystem: Environmental > Aquatic > Marine > Hydrothermal vents | place: Mexico: Guaymas Basin | collected...
GAGGAATACCCATTATTAACATTATTGCTTAATGCATTAGAACTAGCTAGAAAACTACTATCAAGAAAAGATGTCTTAGAAAACTTAAAGAAAAGAGGGGATATCGCACTCGTAGTAGAAGATAATAAATCTTATATATTGATCCCAGACACCGCTACTTATATCCAAGCAAGTGGAAGAACCTCTAGACTATACCCAGGAGGCATAACAAAGGGATTATCAATAATTATAGTTGATGATCCCAGGCTTTTGAACGGATTAGTAAAAAGAATGAGATGGTTATTCGAGGATTTTGAGATAAAAGCCCTTGAAGAGATCGATCTCGAAAAAACCATTAAGGAAATAAATGAAGAACGGTCACGCGTTAAGAAGATTCTAAGAGGAGAAATAGAAGTCGAAAAAACAATAGAGTTAACAAAATCAGCGTTATTAATTGTAGAATCACCTAACAAGGCAAGAACAATAGCTAATTTCTTCGGAAAACCCTCTGTCAGATTATTGGAAAATGGCATGCCTGTCTACGATGTCACAACAGGTGATTATGTCTTATCCATAATAGCAAGTATCGGACATGTATATGACCTAGTCGTTGACGATGGGATCTATAATTATGGTGTAAGAATAGAAAATGGAAGATTTATCCCAGTATATACTGATATCAAAAGGTGCAATGATTGTGGCTACCAATTCACAGCCGAGGAAACAAGATGCCCAAAATGTGGATCCAAGAATATTTCGAGAAAACTAGACATAATCAACGTATTGAGAGACCTTGCAAGCGAGGTTGATATAGTATTTATAGGCACCGATCCAGATACTGAAGGTGAAAAGATCGGGTGGGATCTTAAGGTACTATTAGAACCATATACTAGGACAATTAAAAGAATAGAATTCCACGAGATAACGCGTAAAGCAATTCTCAACGCTATTAGGAACCCCAGAGACTTCAACCTTAACCTCGTAGAAGCACAAATAGTTAGAAGAGTAGAAGACCGGTGGCTGGGATTCGCATTATCACATAAAGTACAAAAATACTTCTGGCCAATGTATTGTTTCAAAGTCCTTCAACCTGCTTTGAATAGACTAATAAGGAAAAAGAAACATGTAGAAAAAATGCCAAATTGCTGTGTTGAAAACAGAAATCTAAGTGCTGGAAGGGTACAAACACCTGTTCTGGGATACATTATTCAAAGATTCAAAGAACATAACGACAAGAGTAAATGGAAATATTTATTAATTATATCGGTAAACGAGCATCGTCTACGAGTAGACGTTGATAGATCCATTGTAGAACAAATGGGTATCGAGACCACTGACCAAATAATAGGACAAAAAGTAACTATTAAAGAAAAAGAAAAATACGAGGACACTATAAATCCTCCACCACCTTTCACAACTGATACACTTCTCGAAGAAGCATCAATAAGACTAGGATTATCAACAACTAGAACAATGGAAATAGCACAAGAACTCTTCGAACTAGGTTTAATAACATACCACAGAACTGATAGTACGCGTGTAAGTGAAGCAGGAATAAATATTGCAAGACAATACCTCGAAGAGAAATACGGAGAAAAAGCTAAAGAAGTATTTAAACCCAGAACATGGGGAGCAGGAGGAGCACATGAAGCTATAAGACCGACTAGACCTATCGATGCCGATAGACTCGCAGAACTAGTAAGGGAGGGAGCAATCATACTTGTCAGACCATTAACGAGGCTACATTATGAAGTATATAGGCTTATCTTTAACAGATTCATAGCTAGCCAAATGATCCCGGCAAAAGTCGTCAAGCAAAAAGTTATTGTCAAAATAGGTAATTACGAAAAAGAAGTTGAAAGAGTAATAAAGATCACGGAGAAAGGATTCTTAGAAATGTATGAAACGGTTTACGAAGAACCAGAAATAAAGGACGGAGAATACCCCATCGTAGATGTAGATATACTTAAGCCGCCGCTAGCAAGATACCACGATGTAATCAAATGGATGAAAACCCAAGGGATCGGAAGACCCAGCACTTATGCTAAAATAATACAAACACTCATAGATAGAAGATACGTAGATGTAACAAAGAAGGTAAAAGCACTCATACCAACAAGACGAGGAATAATGGTATATGAAGACTTCTTAACAAAGTACTTCAAGGAAGTAGTAAGCGTAGAAGTCACTAGAAAGTTAGAAGAAAAAATGAAAGAAATAGAAGAAGGAAAAAGAAACTACCAAGATGTATTAAAAGAAATATTTAGAGAACTACAAGAAAAAGTTATTGAGAACACTGAAGTTAACAAACAACTAGAGGAGCTGTGGAACGAGTATTGCGGTGGGATGAAGAAGTACTGGTAAAAAACCCTTTTGAAGACAAAATTCATAAACCAACCCTTTATCTAGGCTTAATACATGCACATGTTTACCTCGAAGACAAAAAAGGAAATCTCGACAATGCTAGAAGATTAGTATATTTAGCTAGCGAGCAACATTTGGACACCCTTATTTTCCCATACATGCAACCATATGGGCCTATTATTAAGAAAAATCTTACAAAAAACTATATTAGAAAAAAGTATGGATTATCATTCGCTTCTGGCTACCTCTACAACTTGAATATCGTGGCTAAAAACTATGGAATAAATATCATGATCCCCGGAGTGGTGGAAAAAACCGGGTCTAAGCTATATATTTCGGCTGTATACATGCATGGCACAATAGGCGAAGAGCCTGAGAAATATAGGAAAATAATTATGTATGAAGAAGAAAGAAAAATCGGGTTCAATAAAGGAAAGACGATAAAACTATTTACAATTAGGAAAACACCATACAATATATTATTAGATGGAGAAGTATTATATCCCGAACTTGCGAGACTCTATGCATTTCTTGGTTCAAAATTCATGGTTGTAGCTTTATCTCCGGCTAATATTGTAAAAAACTATATCAGCGTACTAAAGACTTTAGCACAAATGATAAAATTACCTATACTATTTATTGGTGGAACATATTATGATGGGAATCGCCAATTATTGTTCTTATTACCGACGATGATAATTAATGAAAAAGGCGATATAATCTTTAAGCATCATAGCGAGGAACAAGTCATTGTACAAATACCAGTACATGCACTAGATTCTGGAAACAAGTATATAATTGATAAGAGCTTAGAATTCATATATAAACTATCCTTTAAAATAATAACAGGAAAAGCGAGGGGAAGGAAATGGATAATCTCGAGAAAGTAATACCAATAAAGCTTAAGTCTATAAATGATCTTGTCAGATTAGCTGCAACGATTTCAAGTCCACAAGCAATGATGTATATATTGAAATTTATTAATAATAACAAATTAATTATAGGCGTCCTCGGGGTATTTCGTGATTATTATAAGCTTTATGGACTACCAATGTTTTATTATTATTCTATAGATGCCAACGAGGCAAAAGAATTACTTGACGCAAATTATATTATAATATCGACAAATGACGAAAAAATAGAATTCTCTAAACATCCTAAACCAGGTCTATCGATCCCATTAATTACACTGGATAAAAAACCTCCTTTTATACCAGATCTAGACTAACTCCACTTAACTCCTCTTATAATAAAAACTCTTATTCCAGGAGGGCTAACAGTATAAGCTTCATAACCTAGTTCTTTGAGAATACTGTAGATTTTCTTAATAATTTTAGGATTCTTACCTCCAAAAACAGATATTCTACCACCTGGTTTGAGCAACTTGTCAAGACTAGAGAAGAAATCATATGAATAAAGAATAGGGTTCTTGGCAGGACATGGGCCCCCATCATGCACTATATGATCGTATTTAACACCTTTCATACTAAGAATTCGTATAATACATAATGCATCACCAAGAAAGATTTTCACGTTCTCCCTCCACAGATACTCTTGGAATTCCGGATAAGGATTAGAATATAAAGCTATACCTATTACTAATTGATCATTATCAATAGAATGAATTTTCATAGGCTTATTGTACTGTATACAATAGTTAGTCCTTCCTAAACCAGTCCCTATTTCCAGAACTTTTTCATTACTTTGTACAGCGTCAGCCCAGGCTATATAACAACCTAAAAGTACTACTCTTTCCCAATCTTTACCAAGCATTTTTCTTCTATATCCAATACCTCCAGTTATTTCATCAATATATCTTGCAATATCTTTATCTTGATTTTTGATACTATTATACGTATTTTTAGCGATTATTCTAGTGATCTGATCAGCTTTTTCAAAGTTGTTAAGAAGGATATTTTTAATAATACATGGGATTATGCTAACTTTATAATTATATTTATTAATATATTTATTGTTTGATTTTTGAAAGAAACTAGTCATGTTTTACCTTGTTCGTATTATCATTCTTTTGCCCATCACTACCCAGTACTCTACTTCAACACCAGGTTTTAGTTTTTCTAATAGTTTTTCATCCGTGGGTTTTTCTACCTCGAATGTTTCAAAAGTTTCCATATCCATTATCTGGAACATATCTCCCATATCAGCAATTATTTGCCCAACACGTTTTTCTATAATAGGTACTTCTACTCTTTGATCAACAGGTGCTACTAATGTTTTCTTACTTCCAGTGAATAAACCTATTGCTACTACATGTGCTTTAGCACTTCCATGTTTACCTGTTTTTGCCTTGCTCATTTCAACTATTTTACAAGGTTCACCATCTATTATTATGAAGTTACCTGGTCTAAGATCTCCGAGTGTTGCATAGGTTTTGCTCATATTTTTCACCAGGAAATATTTATTTTTATCCTTATTCTTTAACATTATTTATGCTAATTAAAATTATTGGTTTCTTGTGTTTTTCATATGCTTAACAATTGTATGAATGGGTTCACCAATAATGTATTCAGCGATTTCTCGCACCATTTCGGATATCGTCAAGTGTGGATAAGGGGTCTCAGCTATTTTCTTAAAGTCTATTTTTTCTATAACAAATGGCAGGAATGAAGATATAACTTCTGAAGCACTGGGTGAGATTATATGTATACCTAGGATCTGCTGCTTTTCTTCAGATAACAATATCTTTACGTATGAATACTTACTATCTTTAATACGTACAGCCGATAGATACGATATTGGTAGTTTAACTTTCTTGTAGTTGATTCTCTTCGACTTAAGTTCCTTTTCTGTATAACCAATCCAAGATATTTCTAACCCAGAGAATATAGTTTGCGGAACAAGTTGATAATTAAGAGTAATGGGTTCTTTTCCTACAATATTTCTATACGCTGCAATACTTTCTAGCATTGCTTTATGAGCTAATAATGGGCCCCCTACAACATCACCAACAGCATATATATCAGCATTTGTTGTTCTGTAGAATTTATCTACCTTTATGAAACCATATTGATCTACTTCAACACTTGCATTTTCAAGACCTATTTCGTTTGTTTTGGGGATCCTCCCGATCGATACAAGGATTTTGTCTACAGTTAATGTTTCATTATTCGATAATTCAACGACTAATTTTCCATCTTTTTTCTTAATATCTTTAACTATTACGCGTTCTCTGATTTGTACACCATTTTCTCTCAAAAATCTACGTATTGTTAAGGCTACATCCTTATCGAGGAATGGAAGAATATGCTCCATCGCTTCTACTAGAACAACCTCTGTACCTAGCTGAGCAAATATGTTAGAGACCTCAACACCTATAACTCCACCACCAACTACTAGCAATTGTTCTGGTTTCTCGCCTATATAGAATATTTCTCTATTACTCAATATGTCTTTATTGAAACGTATACCTGGTAATGGCTTCGGATCTGTTCCTAGAGCTAGAATAATTTTCTTGGCTTCTATGATGCCCTCGTTTGTCTTGACCTGTTTAGGTGATATCAATCTGCCCTTTGAATTAATGATTTCTATATCGTGTTTGTCTAGTAAATACTCTATCCCTTTTCTGGACTCGTCCACAACTTCTTTCACAAATTTACTGATTTCTTTCCAATCAGTACGAATTTCTGCATTTACTTTTTTTAAGGATCTGTATGCTTCAGCTAGTAAGTATAATGACTTACTAGGTACACATCCATAGTTTGTACACTCACCACCAATTAAGTTTTCCTCAATAACGGCTACTTTATGACCTTCTCTGGCAAGAAGTACCGCGGCAGGATATCCTGCTACACCCGAGCCTATTACAACATAATCGTATCTCATAATATCATGCTCCAAACCATCTTTTGTATTATTACTTATTCATTGTTTTTCTCTGCTACTATAATGTTTTAGTTTTCTCAGATAAACCCTCCAAGTAGGCGCAACATATTTTGGATGATTAGCTTTTACAATATCGATCCTACTAACTGTCGTGTTTCTTGGCCATTTCTTTGGTTCTTGTGGATTAGAATAAGCTGTTTTCACTATATTCTTGATCTTTTCTGCATATTTCTCGATGTTTTCAAGGGTTTCTGATTCAGTGAATTCTATCATTAATGCTTCCTTAACTATTAGAGGGAAATAGATCGTGGGAGCATAGAATCCTTCATCTAGTAGTCCCTTAGCAATATCTTCTGCTGATACACCAGTGTCTAGGTAGAGTTTTTCTGCACTGATAACTGTTTCGTGTTTCCTTGGCCTATCTTTTCCATAAGGGAGTTCTATGCCTTTAGTATTTTCAACGAGTTTATTAAAGTAATTAGTATTTAGCACTGCGTGCTCAGTAACCATTCTTAAACCCTTGGAGCCAAGCATCAATATGTATATATATCCCCATATCAGGGGTATCGTGTTACCAAAAAATGCTTTGAGCGATCCTATGCTATGCTTCGATGGTTTCTTTAAATAATATATTCCCTTCTCTTCATTGTATTCAACTAAATAACCAGGCAATAGGTCTTTTAGAGTTATCCCTTTATCTTCGTCAACCACTCTGTTTTTAACGCAAACAGGACCTGCACCAGGTCCTCCACCACCGTGAGGAGCCCCGAATGTTTTATGTATATTTATGTGTGCAATATCAAACCCCATGTCTCCAGGTCTAGCATATCCCATTATGCCGTTCAGGTTAGCTCCATCATAATATAATAGACCATCAACCTCATGTATTATTTCTGCTATCTCTACTATATTTTCCTCGAATAATCCAAGAGTACTTGGATTAGTTATCATTAATCCCGCTATACTTTCATCAACTATATTTTCTAAGGCATTGATATCTATGTTTCCATCTTTCCCTGAAGGCACTTCAATGACGGAATACCCACCCATAGCAGCACTTGCAGGATTAGTGCCATGTGCAGAATCTGGTATAATAATGTATTTTTTCTTTTCTGAATTTCCTCTTAATTCATGGTATTTTCTCATTATTAATATACCAGCAAATTCTCCATGAGCACCTGCTGCTGGGTGAAGAGAACAATAATCCATCCCAGTGATATTAGCAAGCCACTGTTGGAGCTCGTACATCATCTCAAGAAGACCCTGAATAGTTATTGTATCTTGTAATGGATGAACCTCTGTTATTCTAGGATCAGAAGCTATCTCCCAGCCTATCCTAGGATTATACTTCATAGTACACGAACCTAGTGGAACAGGGCCATTATCGATACCATAACTCATCTCTGTCAATCTCGTATAATGCCTAACTACTTCAACTTCACTTAACATTGGTAGTTCAGGTTCTTTGTTTCTCTTTATTTTCTCAGGTATGTTGATCTCTCCAACAACGTCAACTATTTCCTTTTCAAGCTCGGGCACAAGGAAGCCTTCCCTATCACTATTCCCTAGTTCAAATACTAGTGGTTCAGACCATTTAGCCTGCCTAAACATACCCACTTACCTCTCTTCCAATATTCTTTTAATCAAATGAACTAAGAGATCTATGTCTTGTCTTTGATGAACTTCTGTAAAAGCAAATAATGCTGTTTCACCAAGTTCTGGGTACAACTTTCCTAGATATAATCCACCATGTATTCCTTCTTCGAGTAATTTCTCGTGGATGAATTGATAGGGTACATTATATTCATTAAAGCTAACAATAAATTCTTTGAAGAAATCTGCTTCAAATATATTTGCTTTAATACCGTTCTTCCTCATTATTTTCATTGCGTAATGTGATTTATAGTATATGTGCTTACTTAGTTTAATCAAACCTCTCCTTCCCAGTAGGGATAAATAGATGGCAGAAGCTATAGCGGATAAGGCTTCATTAGTGCATATATTAGATGTGGCTTTAGATCTCCTGATGTGTTGTTCTCTTGTCTGCAAAATCATGGCAAAAGCTCTTTCGCCTCCTTCAATCGTCTGTGTTAAGCCAATTAGTCTACCAGGCATTTGCCGTAATAATTTTGGTTCATCTCTTATGGCGAATATACCTAGATAGGGGCCGCCAAAGTTAAGTCCTAACCCAAGAGGCTGACCTTCACCAACAGCTATATCAGCACCTAGTTCTCCTGGAGGTTTTATTAGACCTAGCGATAAAGGATCAACTCCTATTATAAACAATGCTTTATGATCATGAACTATTTCACTCACGTCAATAGCGTTCTCCTCGATCAAGCCAAAGAAATTGGGGTTCTGTAAATATACGGCAATAACGTCTTTAGACATCTTTTCCTTCAGATCTTCTTTATCTACTAACCCAGTCACAGGATCATATTTTATATATTCTATAACAACTCTTCCCTGACTAATATGAGGATATAAATAAGTCATAACTACTTCTTTGTGAAAAGGGTTCATATTGGCTGGAAGTAATATTTTCTTTCTATTCTTATTTACTCTCATAGACATAAGTAAGGCTTCAGCTAAGGCAGAGGCGCCATCATACATGGACGAATTAACTATGTCCATATCTAGTAATTCCGCCATTAAACTTTGATACTCAAACAAAGCTTGAAGAATACCCTGCGAGATCTCGGGTTGATACGGTGTATATGATGTCAAGAACTCTCCACGTGATATGATATATTTTATTACTGCGGGAACATAATGTGGTGCAGCGCCTCCTCCTATAAATGGTGGTATTCTCAATTGCTTGTTTTTAGCGAGTTTTTCGTTAACTATTCTCTTCACTTCTATTTCAGACAATGGTTTCTTTAAACCAATATTTAGTTCATCCCATTTGTCAGCAGGTATTCTTATATCATTAGGAATATCTCTAAACAATTCCTCAATACTCTTTATTCCAAGCTTTTCCATAATCTTTTTTCTAATTTTACTTGAAGAGTTAGGAATGAAAGGGTGAGCATCCACTTTCAGCAGTCCCCTCTACATAGATCAGCATTTATTCCTATTGAAAATATGTAGAATTAGATTAATAGATTTAGCTTTCCATAGTATGTATCCGAATAAATGGTGAGATGCCCATGAGAAGAATACAGCTACTCGATTTCCATGTAGAAAAACTAGGTGCTGAAACAGGTTTCTTCGGTGAATGGGAAGTTCCTATGAGGTACAAGAGCTCTATAGAAGAACATCTAGCAGTTAGACAAGCGTGTGGAGTTTTTGATGTAAGCCATATGGGGAGAATAAAGATCAGCGGAAAAAATGGTCTCGACTTCATACAATACATTTATACAAAAGACTTATCAAAGACGAAGACAGGCTTCATGAGTGGGCCTACTCTTGCTTTGAACCAGTATGCTAGAGTTAAAGACGATGAAATGTTATACAAAATAAATGATGAGGAGTGGCTTGTAGTAGTTAACGCATTAGTTATAGATAAGATGATTAATTACTTCAAAAAAGTCATCGAGGAGAAGAACTATGAAATAATAATAGAAGATTATACTAGTAAATATGCTATGATCGCCGTTCAGGGTCCAAAAACGGTTGAAATATTCGAAAAAATTAATGCAGGATGGGTAAATGACTTAAAACCATTAGAGTTTAGAATGAATGAAAAAATAAACAACATTAATGTTTTCTTGATAAGTAGGAGTGGGTGGACTGGAGAAGATGGTTTCGAAATATGGGGGGAGCCAGGACAGATAGCTAAGCTAATAGAGTTATTAATAAGTGCAGGGGCTAAACCTGTTGGAATAATAGCTAGAGATACATTAAGAATGGAGATGGGCTATGTTCTAGGAGGACATGAGTATGGAGAAGATCCTGTAAAATATCCTTGTGCCATCAGCCTACGCTATGGATTAGGTGCAATCACATGGAATAAACATGGATATGTTGGTGAACAAGCACTTAGAGCTTGTCTTAAAAATGGAGTAAGATGGATACGTATGGGTATAAAGATGTCTAAGAGACACGCCAGAATAATTCCAAGAGAAAATACACCAGTATTTATTGAAGGACAATATGTTGGCTGGGTAACTAGTGGAGCGTATTCTCCAGTACTTAAGAGAGGAATTGCTCAAGCATATATTGATTCGAGATACGCTATAGTGGATATACCAGTCACTATCCAAATTAGAGGAAAAGAGTATTCAGGCAAAATAGTTGATTTTCCATTTATCAACAAGTAAGTTCTCGCTAGATTACTTTTTTAACGACATACCTACCATAATCAATCAATACCTTAATATATCCCCTAAGCATTTCGTCTACAAAGGGATCCCCGGTATCCACTCTTAAATATTCTATATCTCTTATTTTCCGCTTAGTACTGACTACTAATATGTTATTTCTACCAACTTTTCGGATAATACTTGGAGATATTTGCTGATTTCCTCTACCAAAAATAAAGCCTTGTCCCCCAATTGGTGTGACTACAATCTTTGCTTTACCATATTTGCTTATTATTTGCAATAATGTACGTTCATCGGCATCCTTGGCTATTAGTTTATTATTAATAATTACATCAACTCCAAGCAGAGTATATGGAATACCCAATAGTTTATTAATTTCCTTAACAGTTGAACCAGGTCCTAGAATATATGGGGTATTTGGATCCATGTTTTCAACAATATATTCAGCAATAGCTCTTTTATTTTCATCCTCCTCGGAACCCTCATATATCGTTTTACTTGACTGAACATAGTGTTTAATTAATGGTATTTTTAAGTAGCAGTACAGTTTTATTATAAGTTTGTCCCTCCTATAAGCATCTTCATCTATGTCAAGAACTTCTCTTAACACAAATTCTACATTATCTTCTAGGAACTTTTCTAGAATAACGGCAGCATCGTGAGGACTATTAGCGAAAACTGCACTATACATTTTTACGCCACTAGGGACCCCCAATACGGGAACACTAGTACCTATCGATACACATATATCCCTAGCAGTGCCATCACCTCCAACAAATACTAGGAGATCAACGTTTTCATCGAAAACCATAATTCTGGCAATTCTGCGGGTATCTTCTGGGGTAGTAGGGTATTTTATCTCACCTACAATTTTAACGAGTTTATCTGAATGAATAGATTTCTTTACAATGTCTTCCCCCATTATACCAGGTGCTGATATTATTCTAAAATCATTCCTTCTAATACTGTTCAAGAACAATAAAGCTCTTCTCGGCGAAACAGGTTTAGCGCCTTTTTTCAAGGCAAGTAGATAAGCATCTCCATCAGTGCCTTTTAAACCTACTCTTCCACCCATTCCAGCAATAGGGTTAACGATCAATCCTATAATCTTCAACAAAACCCCCTTCACGTATTGAGTTAAATAACTCCTAGCATTATATAGTTTTAATGAGGCTGATGCCAGAATGCTTGACTCGCTTATTAATAGTTATCCTGAACTTGAGAAAGTATTGAATTTAACAATACAACACACTATATGGAGGAAAAAAGAATGTATCAACATGATCGCTAGCGAGAACGTAATGAGTCCTCTGGCTATGCTTCTTTACCTAAATGATATGATGCATAGATATGCCGAAGGCAAACCCTTTAAACGTTATTATCAAGGACTAAAATACGTTGATGAACTAGAAGTTACTGCTCAAAAAATAATTGGAGAGCTCCTCAATACAGAATACGTTGAGCTTAGACCAATCAGTGGTACTATAGCCAATGCTACGGTTTTTAAGGCATTAGCAAAGCCAGGAGAAAAAGCTGTAGTAGTACCTGTTCAAGCAGGTGCTCATGTAAGCCATACACGATACGGAACACTTGGCGCACTTGGACTACAACAAATAGAAATGCCCTTCGACATAGAAGAATGGAACATAGATGTAGATAAATCAATAAAACTCATTGAAGAAACAAAACCAAGCTTAGTAATACTTGGTGGAAGCCTATACATTTTCCCACACCCTGTAAAAGAACTAAGCGAAGCAGCACATAGCGTAAACGCCAAATTAATGTATGATGCAGCTCATGTTCTTGGACTAATAACAGGTAAGGTCTGGACAAACCCCTTACTCGAGGGAGCCGATATACTAACGTCCTCAACACACAAAACCTTCCCAGGGCCACAGGGAGGGCTAATTGCTACTAAAACCAAAGAAGATTACAAAAAAGTCTCCAAAGTAGTATTTCCTGTCTTCGTATCAAATCATCACCTTCACAGATTGTCAGCTCTAGCAGTCACAGGCCTGGAAATGAAGTATTTTGGAAAGCAATACGCTGAACAAATCATTAAAAACGCCAAGACCTTAGCGGAAGCTCTCGCAGAACATGGAATAAAAGTAATTGGAGAAAATAAGGGCTTTACGGAGAGCCATCAAGTAATAATAGATGTAAAAGCAAATGGTGGTGGAGCAAAGAATGCTGAACTACTTGAACAAGCAAACATAATAGTAAACAAAAACATGCTGCCATGGGATAAACCCGAAGACATAAAGAACCCAAGTGGTATAAGAATAGGAGTTCAAGAAATAACTCGATGGGGCATGAAAGAAGAGGAAATGAAAATAATAGCAGAATTCATGAAAAGAATAATAATTGATAAAGAAGATCCTGCCAAGATAAAGAAGCAAGTGATTGAATTTAGAAAAGAATACTTAGAAATACATTATGGATTCAAGATAACTAATGAAGAAGAACTAAAATTACTAAAAATAATGCTTCACGCAGAGCCCTTCTCATAATAAAGTACTAAAGATGAAATAAAAACAATCGGAATACATAAGATTAACTGGGTGTTAATATGTCACAAGAAGACCTAATCATAATTATTGGTAAGAACAAATACATAATCAAAAGAGATAGAAGATATACCGAGACAGATGAATGGGCTAAAAAAGAAAACGATATCATAGTTATGGGAATAACTGATTATGCACAAAAAGAACTAAAGGACATAGTCGGAATCGAACTACCAGAGCCAGGAACCGAAGTAAAGAAAGGAGACGAACTAGGAGTCGTAGAAAGCGTAAAAGCAACCAACGAGTACTACTCTCCAGTATCAGGTACGATAATAGAAGTAAACGAAAGACTCCTCGAAGAACCAGAACTACTAAACACAGACCCATATGGAGAAGGATGGATAGTTAAAATAAAACCCAGTAACCAAAACGAGTACAACGAACTCCTAAATCCAGAACAATACGCTGAACTAATTAAGAAAAAACACACCCATTAAAACCAAATACCTTTTTCCCAAATAAAACCCTAAACAACAATCCTGCGACTAATCCATATAATATAATTAGTATAATTATACGAGAAGAAGCAAACCCTCCAGACCTAAGTCATCCCTCATAAGAGGTCAGACAATTAATTACGAAAAGTGGGCCCGCGGGGATTTGAACCCCGGACCTCCGCCTCTCCGAGAACCAAACCCGAGACCCGTCAGGGCGGCGTCCTAACCAGGCTAGACGACGGGCCCACATCATTTTTGGTAATCATCTTGAAAGGGATAATAATTGTTTCGTCTATACAAAAATGATTATATAAGGGGTTCATGGTGGGCCCGGGGGGATTTGAACCCCCGACCTACGGGTCACTCCCTCCAGACCTAAGTCATCCCTCATAAGAGGTCAGATGACCCATAGATATGATCTGGAGCATCGGCCCCCATCGAATAGGGGTCCGCCGCTCTACCTGGCTGAGCTACGGGCCCACCAACAGTCATCAATATATGGGTAATATAATTGAGTCATATAAGGGTTTTTGTGATCACTTATTTTATTGGTTCTGTTATGCCCCATGCTTTTATGTCTACTTGTTTTCCATGGAGTTTTGATAAGAGTTTCTCTATGTCTTCTTTGGTTCCTTTTATTTCTTCGTTATCGATGAACCCGTAGAAGGCAATAATTTCTCCTTCTCTGGTAATGTATGTATATACTTCCGTGTTAGGTCCTCTAATGCTGATCATTAGAGTTTTGTACTCTTCCTTTATGTTAGGTTTTATGTTATTTATTATTTCATTGAATAGTTCTGTTTTTTCTTCTATTTTCTTACTAATTCTCTTTATGTAACGTGCTTTAAGAAGTAATGATGCTATATGAATAGGGTCGAAGAGCTTCTCTAATTCCTCGATAGGTGTTTCTTTTCTAATTTCTACGGACGGTTTTGTTCGTATTATTAAGGGTTTAGTCTCAGAAATTTCTCTAGTTATAGTTGGCTTCTTAATTAATTGTGGTTGTATTGTTCTAGCTGATATTCTTAAATATCTCCCTATCGAGTCACCTAGATACTTCATAGCTTTCTTACAATATTTCTCATTAACAGATTTACAAGCAAACGATACCTCGACTCGAGTAAAAGGAAACATTTCAACTAGCTTAATATTAATAGTCATTTCACCATTTTCACTAACAATGTACATATAGATGGTGTTTTCATCAATTTGCCTAACAGTAATCACAAATACTTCTTTGGTACTTCTTAAAAAACTCTTCCAAATAACTTCAACAATATATCTATTATCAGACTTCTCAACAATATTTGCACCTGGAATATTTTTAACAAATGAATCAATGTCTATTAAGAGTTCTCTAATAATGTCTTTATTTAAAGAAATATCAAAAGTCCTGGTCTCACTAACTAGTACCAATTTATTCCCACCAACATATTCAAAGATAGATATGTGGGAAGCAAACTACATATTAACTTATACATACTAGATGAAATAAATATATAATCGATCCAGTTTAAATTAGCTTCTTTAAAGTAGAACATGAATAAAAGATATTATATCTTCTCCTTCCATAACTGACGCATTTTCCTACGTTTTTCTAAAAACGTTTCCCGTTCAATATACCTATATACAGTACCGTGTCTTCGTCCTTCAATTAATAACTCTATAGCGTTTTTAGCTATGTTCGCTGATTCAAAATCCCCTATTATAGCAACATAATGTTTATAGATAGAAATATATGTTCCAGTCATTTCTTCAATAATCCTTCTAGTTTTCCCGCCCTCTCCAATTATTCTACCCTTAACACGTTGTAAATGGTTAGGTTTATCACCAACATACTGCTTTAAGTCTATTACTAAAAGCACTTGATCTTCATCTAGTAATCTAAATGCTCTTTCGGGACTAAAACCATAAGCAATAGCTCTTACAACATCACGTGCCTTCATTAACTCTAAAGCAGTTGTATTAGGTGTTGCTGGTTCAATTATAACGGTCCCTGTAGTTGAATCTACCGTGATAATTGTACGTGTTCTCCTCATTAATTCATCCTTAATTTTCCCCTCATGACCTATAAGTACACCTATTCTATCAAGTGGTACTTTCTCATATAACCTAGTAACACCCATTGTTAACTTGCCTTTTTGTTCTTCAGACAATGCTCAAGCTCCTCCAATAATTCATTTTCAGAAATTATGTTTTCCAGTTTTACTTCATGTTTAAAGAACCTATTAATATTCTTTATATCTCTAATCAAAAACTCACGAGCATTCGGATGATCTATATGAACAGCTTGACTAACATCTATAATTACTATGTCAAGTCCTGGCTTAACCATTATATTATACTCTGATAGGTCTCCGTGAACAAGATTTGCTTTGCACACGATTTTAAAGATCTCATTAATTATTAGCCTATATATTTTCTCTAATTCTAGGATATCCAATTCATTATAGACTTCGTGAAGCAAGGGATATCTTTTCATATCTTCACCGATAAACTCCATAACTAACACATTGTTTAAAAACGTAATAGGTTTAGGAACTTTTACACCAGAGTTATATAATCTTTTCAGATTCCTAAACTCTTTTCTAGTCCAGGCATAAATTAATGATCTCGTATCACTGATCTTTACATTTTCAAAACGTGGATCACCAATTATATATTTTAATATACCTTTTCTAAAAACAGCTGTTGACGTAAGATAGATTTTTACTGCTAAGGGGTTATTTCGCCAATCGAATCCCAAATATACTCTTGATTCCTTTCCCGCACTTATAACGCCATTCATTCTTTTAATTATCTTTTTACGCATGAGAGAAAGAAGTGTATATAATGTCTTAGTATCAAAAACCTCCTCAACTGTTTCGAATAAATCTTTATCCTTATACCTTTTTAGATCCCTTTTCCTAATTAATGGTTCGTAATCATCAATAATCATATGTACTCACTTAACGCGTCTAAGAACTCCCTCGGCAACACGCCTTTCTCGATCAATTTGACTACCTCGCCACGACTATACTTGTGTATAACTTCTCCTCTTTCAGGGGAAAAGTCCCAGATCGCAACAAGTACTATGTCACCTTCATTCATCCATACACGTCTACGCATTTTTCCAGGGATTCTGACTTTTCTATCCATACCATCTAAACACTTCACAACCATATAGTCACCGCCTAAATGCCTTATAATTCCACAAATTACTGTTCCCTCTGTAGGCAATGGCGGTTCCTTACTTGACTCTTCAAATCCTCTTCTTTTCTTTTTCTTAGCCATGCTACCACCATTATTTTCTTATTTAGCTAAACCATTATTCATACTTGACTACATAGTCTTTATCTTTTACCCTTACAAACCTAACCTTGTCTCCTTCCTTTATATTAGCAAGATATTTTGTTAACGGATATTCTTTCATTTCACCCGTTTCATCGTTAAGAAGATATATTGTGCTCTTATCCTTTGCTATAACACTATATATCTTTCCATAACTCATGTATCCGGGCCTAGATAGTTCTCCTCTCCAATAAGCATCATATCTTACATGCTCAACTTGACCGTCATCTAATAACTCCACGTCAACACCAGTTGATTTTATATTTCTTATAACACCCGGTTTTCCACGATATTCTACTAAGTCCCCGATCTTTAATGAAGGAAACCTCACAGATAGCGTTGTTATTCCAGTCCACTTTCCTTTATCGGGGTTATATTTTGTTGGCTTAAATGACTCAGTTATTTTTGCTCCTTTCACCCTATTCAAAATAGTTGAAAATCTCTTAGCCGCAACACTTGAAATAAATTTTATATCATACCCATACTTATTTTCTTTAATTTCCACCACCT
>Ga0256842_1001679_pt1 | contig 17291 bp, 23 predicted proteins | sample 4559240metaG_FD_185973 | JGI IMG/M metagenome (GOLD analysis project Ga0256842, IMG submission 185973) | Hydrothermal vent microbial communities from Guaymas Basin, Mexico - 4559-240 | ecosystem: Environmental > Aquatic > Marine > Hydrothermal vents | place: Mexico: Guaymas Basin | collected...
ATTTGTTTTTAAGCTTTTTTATGATAAACTTCATTTGCAAATAGGTTTCTTTAATTCATTTACAATAAAAGAAAAAAATCTTTTCTATATATACTATTATACTTATATATTTATTCTCTTAATCCGATTTTGTAAGCTTTTATATATTGTTATAATATTGTAATAGTGTGTATAGTATTATATTAATTTAAGTTTTATTAGTGTATAATTTCAACAGTTAGCGATTAAAAAAGAAATTAAGGGAGCGATTATGGTTAAGAACACAGCACTTACTAAGTTAATGGGTGGAGATAAGGTTAGAGCCTCTATATGGGATGAAAATAAATTTATTTCAATGAATAAAGAGGGTCAAATAGTTGACAATGAGAATAAAATCTTCAATATAATGACTGCTAAAGAAAAGAAGTGGGATTTATTCAAAGAACCAACGGTTGAGGTATCTGCTGACAATGCAGAGCTTGTTAAGATGATTAAACTACTTACAGATGAGGTTAAAGACCTAAGAGAAGATGTAAGAGACCAAGATAGATGTGTAACGAATGACATTGATAGCTCAGATATAGCCGATGAGGTTTTAAGTGGGATAGATAGCGAAGTAAAACAAGCTATAAAAGACAACCTACCACAAGAGGAAAAGACTCACGAAGAGACTGTTAAAATCTTTTACGGTGTATCAAGTTTAAAAGATGTTAGAGAGTTGTTTAAAGAAGAGTTACTTAATTGTGAAAGCAAAAGAGAAACACTAACCATTATTACTAAGTTTATCCCATATTGTTGGATGGGTGGTCGTAAAATCAAAACAGTAGCACGATACTATGCTGACATGAGAAATGTCATTAAAGATGTTAATGATGAGTATCAAGATTTAGCTCTTGAACTGTTTAGTGTACCTGCAGATGTATATGACCGTATCAAACAAGCAGATACTCAAAAGGTTTTAGACAACTTAGAGGACAAAGAGGTATTTGATGCAGAGCAAATCAAAAGTATCATTTCAGAGTTAAAAGTGAATATTGAAAAAGTAATGAAACTTGGAGCTAAAGCAACAGCTATTGATTATAAGAACAATGGCATACCAATAGCAAAACAACAAGAACCTGCTCAAGCTAGAGCTTACTTATATGCTTCTTATCTAGCACTTACTACAGGTCGTAGAAGTATAGAGATTTTAAAGACCTTAGAGATAGTTAAAAAGGGCAAAGAGTGGTTATACAAGGGTATCACTAAAAAGGGTGTTGATGGCTCTGAAATTAAAGCTTATTCACTAGATAGCGACTTTGATTTCTTAGTAAGTCTAATCAAGCAACTTAGAAAAGATGTACAAACTAAAGACCTTAAAAATACTGAGGTAAACAGCAAGTACAATCACATCTTTAACCGTTCATTCAAAAGACTTACAGGAACGACTTACACTTTCCATGATGCACGAGAAATATTTGCAGAACTAGCTTACATCGAGTTTGGTAAAAATCAAGGTACTGATAGAGAAGAGATTGATTTCAAATCTGACATATTAGGGCATGAGATTAAAAAAGATAGATTGGTTACTACTGAACACTATATGACTAAGAAAGGCGAATAAATGAAATTAGCAGTCGCAACAATAGACGGAGGAGCAGGTAAAACAGCGATAAGCTTTGCACTTGCTAAAGAGCTTGACCACTATCTTATTTCAAATGATGATAGTGTTATCGAGCTAGTTTATCCAGACATGGCGAAGATTACTAAAAACCTAAAAGTGATAGACGATACAGTTTATGATTTTGGTGGCTTTGTTGATGCAGGTGTACTTGATATTATCAAACATTGTGACATCGTTATAGTTCCATGTATCAACGACCTTAATTCTAAAATGAAAGCAATTAAAACGATTAGTGAACTTTCAAAGTTTAACAGCAACTTTTTAGTTATTGCTACAAGACTTGAAAATGAACAAGATTTCAAAGAGGTTCAAAAAGCGATACAGGATAAGTTTCCAGATATTACCGTGCTACCACTTCGTAAAACTAAAATGCTAAAAAATGCTTTAGAATTTGGAGAGAGTCCACTTGAATTAGTAGCTCAGAGCAAACGAATAGCTTATGCAGGTAGAAACTTCATTCCAGAGTATAAAGATGTCTTAAAACACATTCTAAATAATGATGAAGCATACAAAACTCTATTAAAAGAAAAATCAACTACAGGAGAAAAATAATGGCAAAGAAAAAACTAAGTCTGGATGAGGCACTAGAGCAAGACCATATCAATACTTTTGAGGGTGCGGATGCAAAGGCTCAAGAACACAAAGATTTAAAAAGTGGTGTGACGGACCAGTTGAAAAAAGCAGGTCGCCCAACAGTTGGAAAATCTAAAGCAACTAATAAAATCGCTTTTATGGTTGATGATGAACAACTAGAATATTTAAAAAGTTTAATGAATTACGAGCAAAAGTTAAGCTCTCCGAATGCAGTAGCTAAAAAACTATTTCTTTCAAATTATGAAATAAACGGTAAAAAGAGTTAAAGGAATTTAAAAATAAGGAGATAATCAGTCGCTCGTGAGAGCTAACCAATTACGGAATTTAAAAAAACTTGGTCGGTCATTTTAAATCATTCCGTATTATATCCTAAAGGGAATATTATGGCAAAAGTAATAAAAACAGCAACAACACTATTTGAGAAGTTTGAAGAAAAATGCGAAAAATGGGCAGAGGAGTTATTCTAATGGATAAGCATACACATATCAATTTTGACATTAATAATCTCTTCGCTAAAAAAGAGGTTCTTATCTCTAAAGAGGAAATTGTCGAGATCGTTTACTTCGCTATTCAAAACGGAATAGTGAAAGTAGAAGTTACTCAATCAAGCTAATTCTTGATGAGGACTATCTTTAAAACTCCAAAGAAAACCTTGTTTTATAGGTATCTTTAGTTTTACACTTGCTCTATAAAAATGCCAATTCATTTCATAAAACATTAACTTACTCTTATCCGAGCCATCAAACGAGTTATGACCTTTCTCATACGGAAAACAATCAATAGCTCTAGCTTTTGGAAACTTTGCACTAATTTGATGTTTTGACTTTCTTTTGACTCCATCAAGTTGAGATAGTTTTTTTCTAAACATCTTTCTTTGTCTGGTCAAAGTACGAGAACTCTCATAAACACCAATATCCATATAATTAAGAACTTCATCTACTAGAAGAGTAAATTTATGATTAGCCATTGAAAGCTTTTTTATAGTTCTTTTACCTTTTTTATAAGCCATTTTTTACCACCAGCACTTCACACCAATTACTCGTGAGTTTGCGAAGAGTTCACACTCACTCTTTTTTGCTTTTTTTGTCGCTCCACCTCTCCAACAACTGAGGTTCTAACTTCATCATAAATCACAAGCACATTATCAATTCGCTCTACATTTTCATTCTCAATCTCTAAAGATATATATGCAGCTTTTGCACCTGTATAGATAACTTTACCTGTACCGTATGTTGTACTGCACCCACTCATCACTATCATTGCCATTATTAAAATTATTATTTTGTACATTTCAATCCTTTTCTATGTTTATTCCAAGCTACCCAGCCACCAACTTTTAAACCACCTCTTACTGACTTTCTTCGCCACCAAGCTACACCTAAAGACTCCATAGCCTCTTCAAGAATATCATCACTCTGACCTCTACTAAACATTCCTATTTTATACAGATAATCATGCAAGATATAGCCAAACATAGCCTTGCCATCTTTAGGAAAAAAGACCTGCAAAATAGCAGGGATACTTCCTAAATCTGTTTCAATCCCTACAGGAACTAAAATCAACTGTTTTCTAACTATCACGGTAAAATAAGTTAGCTCTGACTTAGTAGTTCTCAAGTCTCCAGATGTTGGAACACTTAACAAAATTTCACTCTCTTTAAATCCTATTTTCACTCAAACCCCCTTTTAATTTTCTAGCTCTACCGAAGTAGTCCAACCGTTCCCATGACTATAAGCATGAGTGCAACTCTCAACACTAAATAAACCATCATCCTCGCCCTCATAAGTGTTAAATAACTCAACTTTAGTACCTGCATAAACTGATTGCCCTTTTAGAGAGAGAGAACCTTTAACCGTGCCTTTATTGATTGAGTCTAACTTTGCTTGAGCTTTTAACTTGGCATCATCTTCATCCTTGTAAGCACTTTGTATTTTTATTACAGGTGTACCATCGCCAACCGTAACTTTTAAGATTTTTGCTTCATCTATTGAATGGAACGAAGCCTCACAACTCTTATAATAAGTTTTCGTGGAATGCTTCAAAGAAGAACTACTGCATAAGCTCACATCAATCTTGCTTACAGGTAAAGCCTCATCATTTTTATTCACAAAATATATAAAGTCGTTCTTGATTGAAAACAGAACATTGTAATTTTTAGATATTCTCTCAAGAAAATTGATGTCACTCTCATTAGTTTGATTAAGTGATTTTATTTGAGGGTCTGCAGTTTGAAATTTAACTTTATGCCCTAATCTATCAGCAACAATATTGACGATACTTGAGAGTTTAGTATCAACATAATGATGAGATATTTTCTCTTTTTGTTTATCATTAAACTCAACACCTGTAGCCGAAATTGAAAGAGCCTTATTATTCGTTCTTGTTACAGTCTGAACATGGAACAAACCACAATTTAGCTCTTCTATCACTTCACCATTTTGAAGAGTTTTAAAGATAAGCTCTAGTTTTGTACTTGGTGTAGGTTTAGAAAAGTTTGGTAAAACTTTTAAACTCACTTTGTCCGATTTAACACCTGCACTATCGTTAAAAGATAAACTTAGTACATTTTTAATCGCTACAATTTCGCCATCTATTGTAAGTTCTATTACATCAACTACCATAATGGCACTCTCTTTTTAGGTTGATCAGTCACACTTTTATCTTGCAGCAGAGACACATTAAAATCTGGAAGCTCGATAATCTCTCCAGATGTTAAAATCAAAGGCTTTTTACAGAGATGATTATTTGCACTCACTACATCATTTAAGTGTTTCAAATCTCCATAATGTTTAAGCACTATCAAGTCAATTCTATCTCCATCATTACATTTATAATACTTCATCATAAACCTCTTTTAGAGAAAGATTATAAGTTTGCACCGTGTAATTTCCATCATCTATAAAATGCTCTTGAGTGATATTCAAAGAAGTAAATAAAATCTCAATATCATCATTTAAAGTAGTAAACCGAATAGGCTCACGAGCTATCAAATAATCTTCTAAAGTTTTTAAGGCATCTAGTGGTTGAACAACTAAAACACCATTGAGAGATAAAGTTTGTGAATATCCACCGCTATCACTAATTCGCTCTTGACCTTTAATAGGTTTAAAACTTCCATGTGTAGCAGTTAATGTTTTAGAGATTTTTTTATATTCATTTTTATCCATATAAAAAGAAAACTCTCCAAGCTTACCCATAGATAAGCCATTTGTTAGAACCTCTAAATTATCCATAATTAAAACCTTTTATAAATTCCTCTTTTATGAAGATTTGCATCTTTGCTCAATTCCAAAAGATATTTTTTTCTATCTTTACTAATTTGATTATTTGGAAAATAAACAGCCCAACCATTGCGAACTAATGCAAAGTTAAGACCATCAATCCAAACGAGTTCTCGACCATATCTATCTTTTCCATAAGCATGGTATTTTACTTTTTTCCCTAAATATCTATTAGAAATAAAATCTTTTGCTTTAAAACCTAGGCTTAAAACTTTTTTAATAGTATGTGAATATTTATCTTTGTGTTGTGGATTATTAGGATGAATCATCTTCAAAGTTTCCAACTGTTTAAAGACTCTATGATTCATCTTTGTTTCAAAAGTATCAACAGCGATGATACGAACTTTAAAAGGTTTTGAACTACCTTTTTGCAACATCAAAGTATCACCATCTATCACATACTTAACTTTTGCTTCTTGCCACTCATTTGCAAATAGTGAAGCCACTATTAACATCATTAAAATTATTTTCTTCATTTTATTTTCTCCCATCATTTTCAAAATTCTTTGTAATAAAATCACAAACAGCTGTTAACTCACCACGAGTCAATCTTGCTTCAAATATAGCTCTACTCTCTTTATATGGTTTCCCATAAGTCTCAATTACAATTTTATGCTTATTGTGATTATCTGAAAATGTTTTTACATTTTCAGTACTATGTCCTTTCTTTACTTCCATTATTTTCCTTTGTATTAAGATACATCTTGCATTTGCATATCATTTTCATCATCTGCAATTCTGCGATTTATTCTCACCATTTTTTCGTATAACTCATCTTCATCAACTGAACCATCTGGAGAGTGAATAGTTATCTGATTTGTAATTGTTTGAGTAACTACCTTATTGCTATTACTATTATTTTGCATAAGAGTTTTTGTCTCACTTATTTGATTGGCAGTCACATCAGACACACTCTCAATCGGTAAAGTTTGAAGTGGTATCTCTTTTAGAGAAAAAATCTCTTGAGTAGCCACTACATTTTCAACTGTTTTAGTAGATTCTAATGGTGTATGTTTTGAAACTTTTGTAAATGCTACATTATTAATTGCAGGTTGTGGCTTCTTAGATTCATTAAATCCAAAAAAGTTTTTAGTACCACTCCAAACACTTGAAGCTTTATCTTTAACTCCATTAACAACTGTTGAACCTACATTTTTAACACTTGAAGCTATATTTCTAACCTTATCAACTAAGCCTAAAATAGCTTTAAACTTTGACTCTATCCAACTAAAAAATGACACAAACGGAGATTTAATAATATTTACAATTCCACCAAATATAGCACCTGCAGTTTTACCGATAAGCATCCATCCATCTATAACCATTTTTCCCATATCAAGAACAGAACTTATAACTGCTAAAACCATCTTTATAGGAAATAAAACCACACTAAAAACACCTGCAACAGCAGAGCCTACACTATTAAAAACACTTCCTACACTCTCAAAACTAACACCAATAGAAGATAAAACCCAACCAACAGCACTAAATATCATCTTAAATGGTGTGAGCATAAGACTAAAAGCACCTGCAACAATTCCACCCACAAAACTTAGTACACTTCCAACTGCTGAAATGATAGGAGATACAGAACTGTAAAGACCCATAAAGCTAGTTTTAACCATTCCAAAAAGTCCACCAATTTGAGTGACTACAGGTGTAATTCCACTTATAAAACCACTAAACAAACCATTAACTGCACTTAGAACCCAACCAATAGCTTTAAACACCATTCTTATAGGGAACAATGCAATACTAAAGACTGTGCCAATGATTGAGCCAACATTTTTAAAATTAATTCCTACGGCATTTAAAACAGTTCCTATCGCTGAAAATATAGGTACTGTGGAACTAAAAATGCCACTTATACTAGAACCTATATCACTAAAAATAGTTGTAAATCCTGTTAATACAGGATTAATTCCACTCATTAAACCACTAAAAAAACCATCTACAGAACTTCTTACAATCTCAAATTTCTTATAAAGAAAAACAGCACTTGCACCAATCGCCATAACACCTAAAACTATCGCTGTTACAGGAGATGCTAAAAGTGCTAAACCTGCACCAACTCCACTTGCTATAAATCCAAAACCAGCAAGAGCAACAGCACCAACTACAAATGCAGTACCCAATCCAAAAATCCACTTAGAAGCAGTTGGAAACTTATTTGTGAATGCATCAAGTTTTGTAGCAGTTGATGTTAAAATATTTGATACATAATTGATTGCTGGAAGTAGTCCCGTTGTAGCTGAGATACTAAGACCTTCCATCGCTGAACTTAACAGCTTGAACTGACCACTTGTCGTTGCTAGTTTAATATCTTGAATTTTTTTAGTTGTACCTGCCGAATTTTCTAAAGTAGATTGATAATCAAGTAAACCACTTTTACCAACTTTCATAAGTGCTATACCACTACTTAAAGCTTCCATTCCAAATAGTGCTTTTAACTTAGCTGTTTTATCTCCATCACTCATTCCAACCATAGATTTATTAAGTTGACCTATGATGTTTGGCATACCTCTAAATTTACCCTTTGCATCAAAAACGGATAAACCTAGAGCATCCATTGCTTTTCTTGCTTCGGTTGGTGGTGCTGATAATCTTGTGTACATAGTTCTAATACTTGTACCAGCCATAGAACCTTGAATACCAACATCACCAAGCTTACCAGCAAGTGCCGAAACTTCACTAAGACCTATTCCTAAACCACTTGCTATTGGTGCAGTATATTTCATTGTTTCGCCAAGCATCTGTAAATCTGTATTTGATGTTGTAAAAGTTTTAGCAAGTACATCTGATACATTACCCATATTTTCAGCCTTGATTCCAAAACCACTTAAAATATTTGATGCTATATTACTACTTGTTGCGAGATCAACACTACCAGCTGTTGCTAGACCTAGAACACCATTCATCGCACTTAATTGTTGTTTAGTATCAAATCCAGCTTTTGCGAGGTATGTCATACCTATTGCACTTTGTGAAGCCGACCACTCTGTTGTTGAACCAAGTTCTTTAGCCTTAGCTGTTAGAAGAATAAAATCTTCTGCTGTAATATTTTTAGTGAGTGCTTTAACATCAGCCATTGAACTTTCAAACTCTATACTTGCTTTAAAAGGAAGTGTCATAACTGTAGCAGTTGCTATTGCACCAACCATTGCTCCACTTCCCACTTGAGATGGCTTGGGTGTATTTACTTTAGAAACTCTTGCACCTTTTTGTAAATTCTCAGAACTTTTTTTAGTCCAAAAAGCAACTTGTTTAGCATCATGCTCAATAGCAGTCATATCTTTTCGAGCCTCTTTTAAACTCGTTCTTGAAGTCTTAATATCTAATCGTATTGGAGTAGCACTAATCTTTGCAGTTTGAGTTCTAATATGACCTAAATGCCCTTGAAGCTGTTTTATATTTCTATTAAGAAGAGGGAATTTTGTAGCACCTAATATATTAACTTTATTTAATTTTGTAGCATAAGTGTTTATTTTCCCCATACTTGCCTGTAAAAAATTTGACCCAGAAATACTAGGTGACCAAAACATGTTAAGACTTACAGAACCAAGACCTGCCATAATTAAACCCTTATAAAAATTTGTATATCTATTTTTAAAATCTAAAGTACCAGGGGGAATTACATATTTTAAATTTTAAAAAGAGATAGAGCAAGAGGAAATGACCTCTTGCTTAGAAGTTTAAAACTTATGCTTCAACATCTGCATTCATAGCTTCAATAAGTTTGTCACTCTCCACAAACTTAACATGAAAACCTGCAGGAGCAGTTCCAGTAGTTCCATCAGGTAATTTATAATTTCTCTCAACATGAGGACGAACTTCTAAAGAACCAAGACCTTGGATTTTAAGTGCAGAACCTGCAACAAGTGCATTGAAAGATAAATCAGAAGCTTTATCCATAACTTGGTCAACTAAAGTTTTTGTAACTTTAATACCATCTGCTGTAAGTGAAGCATGAACTGCCTCTCTTGCTTCTTTTTCATTGATTGATTTTAGTGCTGTAGCCATAATATGACTCCTTTTTTTTTGTTTTATTTTTTACAGCTTCGCCAACCTACACACTTTTCAGAGTAGGGAGTTATGAGCGATTTAAACTCATAATTTCAAGCTTTTGCTTGTGTTTTTTGATTGCTACATTGTAGTAGTCAATCCACTCTTTTATTGGTATTTTCTTTTGCTCTTTAACGGACAAAAGAAAATACTCACTCACTAAAGAGTAGGCTTCTAGCTTATCGGTCTTTGAACCTCCAAGCTTTCTTAAAAACCCTGTAAAACTTCCACTAACTTTTTAGAATCTTTAGAAGCTAACATTTTTGCTTCTTCATAAGTGATACCTGTAGAAACAGCAATTTGTACATAGCCACCAAGCTTTCCTTGTGCTTCTCCTTTTGCAACTATCTCATCATCTTCACCATATGATTCATTCACAGTCATTTGTGAAACCTCTTTGTCTCCCATTGTTACAGTTTCTCCAAACGGATATAATCTTGATAATGTAACTTTCTCACTACCGTATTCAACTACTATCTTTTTATCTGCCATTTTCTTACCTTTTAAACATTTTTACTAAAATCAGGAGCCATCATAATGTCACCTAAGATTAAATTATATGGGTGTCTTGAATACACAACTGTTGGAATACTATCAACCATTTCAGAGTAAAGGTCTAAACGAATTTCAAACTCTCTTTTAACAGCATCACCAACTTTAATCTCTCCACTCATTTTATGAAGTTGACCAGTTGCAGTAATTAGCATTGGTTTATCTTCGCCATCTACTCTAATATTTCCTTTTAGTACAAAAGGAAGCCCTGCAGATATATGAGCGATATGAGTAGCACTTAAATCATTAAAAGCTAAAGTCATTTTAGGTTGTTTAACAATCCCTGTACTCTCTTCATTTACAGTTTCAAACTCCCATTCAGGAGTTTTTGTTCCCTCGTCTGTATATCCAAAGGTATTTTTTCCACCTATTAGAACAGAAAGTCCTGTAAGTGCCTGTGCCGAAGCACCTAAGCCATTTTTAGTCATATCTTACCCCTCTACTTTTTTTCAACTGTGTAGTACTCACTAGTTGCATTCGGTTGTAAGATAATTGTTCTCACACCTACATTGTTACCTGCCTTATAGTCCATATATAAAATACCTGCACTAATATCAGTCGCACTATTTCTATCAGACCACCAAACTTCAAAACCAACAGTTGCACCTGCTTTACGAGATTTATCTAAAAATGCTTCGATGTCTGCAAGAGCAAGGTCAAGAACCTCCGTTACAGGTCTATGTTTATGTTTAACTAAAGATTTTTGAGACTCTTCATTTATTAAGTCAAAGAAACGGATTGTCTCCAACTTTCCAAATCGTGAGTCCGATGTATTTTTAGGAGTTTCAAAGTTATAAAGAATATTTCCCATAATCTCATCATTGATACAAAGACAACCACCTGCATTAGTAATAACATTCACACCACAACTATTCTCGCCCTCTTGATAAAATAAAGGAACTAAACAATCTCCCATATTAAATATAGGTCTGTTTGCATGGTCAAAGCAAGAACCAAACTCACCAAAAGAAGAATCCCAATAAGCGATATGACCTGCAATGATTCCACCATACGGAGCTTCAATATATTTATCTTCAAAAATAGACCAAACTCGTCTGTAAAAAGGATTTAAAAGGTATCTTTCACTTGCTAGTTTTCCTAATTCCACAATTGCATTTCCAACATCTTTATGATTCATGTTTGCAATAGAAAATGTTTTAGTTCCCTCAACATAAGAAGTAACTGCATCTAAAATAGTTTCATCATGTGTAAACCAATCTACAAGAGGAATACGAACTTTTGTAGCCCATGCAGTCTTTGCCATTTTTAAAGCAGTTAGCTTTTTAATAACCTCTGACTTAATCTCTGCATCTCCATAAAAATCAATATGACTTTTTGTAGATTGCTCCTCCGTGATCTCTACTAGAGAAATAATAATAGGAGACTTAACATTTTGACAATAGATATCATAAAGTGTTTCTCTAAGAGTTCCCTTACTATGTTCAAACTCAGCCATAGCTTCCTCAGCATTGTTAAAACGAAGTAACCCTGCTTTAGTAGTATCTTTTAAACCCTCAATTACCTTATCACTTACATTTGTTAAAAATGCAGTACCAACTATCCCAATAACTGTGTTACTTGTAATAACAACAGCAGTAGGACTTAAATTTTTTACTTTTAATACTTTTACACCAGCCATATTAAGCTCCTATTTTTATTAAATTATTCCAAACTCGGCTAATAGCTCGGCTTGTACTCTTCTCTTTTCACTTAATGCATAAGCACTAGCTTCAGTAAACAAATTATTCTTTTCAAGTATAGAAGTTGCAAAATTAGCAACCGTATCATTATCAGCAGTAGCCAATACTTTTAAAAATGGTGCATCTGCTTCATCTCCACTAACTTGATATTTAAGAGCCTCTTCTTTTTGAATAGACCAAGTTTCACGCTCTTCAAGAGGATATTTTTTTTTTATATCTACTAGAATAGAAGATAATTTTAATGCAGAAACATCATAAATTCTTTTTACTTGAGCTGAACTCTCTACAGCTGTTTTAAATTCATCTAATGTGATTACCGTACATCCTATCTCTTCAGGTTGTGAAGCTATTAGCTCATCAATCTTTGTTTCATCATCGCTTTCAATAGACACTACATCTACACTAAAACGATGTACCTTAATACCTTTGTTATCATCAGTTGCACCAGTAAAACTTAATACTGTATGCTCTGTAGGCACTTTTCTATACGCTACATATTTAAACATCTTATCGCTCCTTTTGGTAAGATAATTGGCGTTGGTAAATCATCTAGTATCTTCTTGTAATATTTCATCGTTGCCGTATTTACAGCATGACCGATACAAGAACATACAGCTGGTACCTTTGCACCTATAACCGCTTTTTTAAACTTATACATACTATGTTTTCTAACAAACTTAACACTTCGCCATGTTCTATAGCCAACAAAATTAATACTCTTTTTTATCTTTTGAATAGTCCAATGACTAAATTCAAGATTTAATTTATCTTGCACAAACTTTTCACATTTGCTTTTAAAGTCTTTTGCCTCTTCAAGTGTCAATCCAATCGCAACAAAATCATCAACATATCTAACATAAGATTTGATTTTTAAAACTCTTTTTATATATTGGTCAACTTCATTCATATAGATTAAAGCATATAGTTGACTTAAAAGATTTCCAATAGGAATACCTTTGTCACTATTCATAAATGAAAATTTAACCATCAAGTCTATAAACCTTTTATCTTTTATCTTCTTTTCAAATAGAGTTCTTAAAATATCTCTATCTATTGAATAAAAGAATTTTCTAATATCAAGTTTTACATAGTACATATCGCCACTATATTTTCTCATTTGCTTTTGTGTATAATCACTAGCCTTATGAGTACCACCACCTTTTCTACAAGCAAAGCTAGTATCAACAAAGGTTTTGTTAAAGATGGTATATATAGTTCTATAAATGGCATGTTGCACAATTAAGTCTCTAAAATGTGGTGCTCTTATAATTCTCTCTTTTGGTTCATAAACCGTAAACTCAGTATATGGCGATAGCTTGTAACTACCATCATGTAATTCGTTATAAAGAGTGTCTAAATTAGTACCAACATTCATTTCAAACCTAAATGTTTTAACTTTTCTTCTTTTGCCTTTTATAGTATCAAGATAAGCAATATAAAGATTTTCTCTTGTAAATGCTTTCTCAAATAAATGCCCGATTTTTTTCGAGGTGTTTAGATTTTCGATACCAAAAATAACACTTTTCATACTACTCAAATAATCCTCCTCTATAGATTTCGCTTACCGCAGGAACTTGTATCCCTCTTACTCCAGTATATTCATTATGAAGTTTCAGGTTGAAGTAACAGTCACGACCGCCAACATTGTTGTTCGAGTTTGACCGAACATTGTTCAAATTCAAATAGAACACACCAGCATTCGCAGTATTGTTCCAATTCCCACCGACAAGCGGAACTAAACATATCAATACAATGCCCCTAAGATGATTATTTAAAATTACCATCTGTTTTTAACTTGCCAATCCAAGCACCTATTAGTTTTCCAATCTCATCAATTAAGCGTGAAATAGATAAATACCTATTTGGGTTCACGCTACCTAAACGACCATCTTTATAATTAAAATAGCTAAGTTCATTAGCAAGATATAACTGCATTCTAAGTTTTTCATGCGAAACATCTAACTGGGTTAATGTAGTTTTTTTATAGTATCTCTTTTGACACTCAACTATTAAATCATACACTTCATAAGCATTATCTCTAATGCGATTAGCCAAAGCATATTTTTCATGCTTTGGAAAATGATTAAGATAAGTATTTAACAGTTTTATCATTTCAAAATACTTTCTATAAAGTACTACTTCGCCCTTGTTAGTCATTCGCTATCGCTCAAACTACAAAATTACAGAGGCACGACCGCCAACAGCGTAGTTCGAGCCCGACCGAACATAGCTCAAATGCAAAGAGAACACACCAGCATACGCAGTACCGCCCCAACTCCCACCGACAAGCGGAACCATTGCATCTTTTAAATATCTGTATAAACCATCATTACCAAATTTTGAAGTACCGTCTGCTGAATGACCACTAGATAAAGGAATTCCTATATCAGTTCTAGCACTCATGTCAAACACATGTTCATCAGCATTACCAAAATAAGTCCAGCCATCATTTCCACTAACCACATCACTAATATCAATAACATCATAAAGTGCAATATCAGAAAGATTTGTTAAATCAATATCTTTAAAAAATACACTCTCTTTAAGAACCATAAACCCATCGGCATCATTTCTAGTAAGACAAGAAGGGATATCATACATATTCCCATTTAAGTCAGCTATTCCACAATCTTGACCGTTATGTGTAGTTTTAGCAAGTACTAAAGCACTACCAGTTAAAGCACAATTAGAATAACCAGAACCTGTAAAAGTTAAATCTGTATCATTCGTATCTGCTAAAGCATTATCATTACATCCTTTTGGTGCATAAGGCTCTATATCATTCCAAGCACAATTAGTAGTACCAGTTGAAGCTTGTTGATGTGCTATTGACATTCTTGCTAACATTGAAAATACAAATATTGGAGTTACACCATAATCTGCACCTCTTGATTTAACAGCTAAAAATATTTGTTCATAAGTATTTTCACTACATCCGTCTATTGAAGCTACTGGATTATGGTCGGCATGTGTTGATACTGGGTCAATTCCTTGTTTGGATACAAACACACCATCTTCATTACCACAACCATATTTATCAACAAAAATACCATCATGTTCAGCACCACCATCAATAAAGGCTCTTTCTAAATCATAATCAGTTTGTGGTGTACTAGAATATGAAATATTATTACCATCAATTTTATAAAAACACTTTGGAATATAGACCATAACCGAACCACTAGCATCTGTATAGTTTCCATAATTAGCACTATTTACATCAGTTGAGCCAACCATCTCACTAAATCCTACTGGTAAAGTTGGTGCAATCCCAACGCCAAAACCTTTCTCTCCAGCAACACCAATATTTCCATAAGTGATACTAAGTACCGTAACCGTTGTAACTTTAGTAGTTGAAGACATACCTTTATCATCTACAGCAACTGCATTAAATGTATAAGCAGTATCATCTACTACATCAGGTGCTGTTACTGTAATGACTTCATTTTCAACTATCCCACTTGCTTTAGAAAAAGTAAAATTACTTGATGATAAGCTGTAAGTGATACTATCGCCATCAGCATCAGTTGAACCAGCTATTGTAATATCAAAAGTTTTAAGTTTTGATACTTCATCAGTAGATGTTACAGTTGGTGGAGTTGGTGCATGATTATCAGCAATAGTTACAGCTTTAGTTGCTTGAGCACCTTTATTACCAAGTGTATCAATAGCTGTTACTTTGATTGTATAAACAGTATCTAAAGCACCATCAGCAAAAACATGACCAGTAAGTGCTGCTGAACTTGTAGCTGGTACAGTTTGAATTGCAGTACCATCGCCCCAATCTATCTCATATTGTGCAACTTCTATAGTTCCACCAAGATATGCAATAGCATTAAGTGTAAAATCTGTAGAGTAGCTATTAACTACAATATCATTACCAGTTATCGCTGTAGTTGATACAACAATAGAGTTTTCAAGACGATTTTCAGCGTCCACAATTACAGCTTCAAGTTCTAATTTAATTAAATCTCCAGCAACACCAAGTGCTGTAAAAGCACCGTCATATTTTTGAAGTAATAGTGTTGCATTTATATTTAAATTCTTTACTTCAGTAGTTAGTTCATCCATTAATAATTCCTTTTTCTATTAGTTTGGTTTGTAATACTAAGTTCATATTAGTATTTGCTATAAGTGGCAATAAAAATAAATCTTGAGCCTCAGTAGGTGTAATATATTCATCAGCTTTAAAATTAATTACACCAGCTTCGCCACTTACTGTTAATTTAATTACTTGTTCTCCACCAACACCCATTACAAACTGAATAGCAGGTGTAGCAACATCAGCAATGATTAAATTATCATCACTAATTACTCTTACGGCTTTATTCCATTTTGTAAAATGTTCATCTTTTGGCACTAAAACAATAATTGTTAAAACACCCTCATCATCAAAGTATGAACTATGAATATTTTTTGTGTAATAAACAGCACCCTCATCATCAACAAGACTAAACTTTTGTATTTTTCCAAACAGTTCATCTTTTAGTATCTGCAACCCCTCTTTATGTGGTGTTGCTGTTAAATTGTCCATATTCCTGCTCCTTGTATTTTAATGTCTGTTAGAGGATAATTAATCCCTATTTCACTACTTAGCTTCACATCAATTATCCCTCCACCAGCTGTATTTATTTCTATTGTTTTTTCATCTTGAATAAAATCATTATTCAACCTAGTGTTAATTACATTTGCAACAGCAAACCCAATAGAACCATGTGATTGATAATCAAGATTTAATTCATTTGAAAGTTTTGTTGATAATGCTCCAGCACCAGCTACTTCAACTTCTAAGCCTTTTGATAGTTTTAATAATATTCCGTCTAATTTACTTCTTACATTCTTATTCTCTTTAATCACTCTTTTAGAAGTAGAAAATAATCTCTCATCATATTTAATAGACTCATCATTTTGTACCTGTACGGTCACACCAAAAAAACCAACAGGAAGTCTCTCTTCGTCTTGATACCATTCAACTAACTCAGCATTATCTAAAGTTGAGCTAATTGCATCTTCAACAGCTCCAACAGTTCCAACTGCTTTTTTAGTAAAAGTGTTTAAATATCTTCTAGCTTCTAACTCAAGCATATTGTCAATATTTGCACCAATCATTAAAGCAACATGAGGAAGTATTGATTTATCACAACTCATCACATCTATTTTTAGGTCGCTATAATCAACTCTTGATTTACTATCAAACAGTTGAGCGAACCCCTGGTCTTTTAAACTTGAATTGTTTGGAAGTAAACTCATAGCTGTGCCTCTTTGAAATTAAGAGTTAAACTATTGATTTTTATAATTTGCTTATCAGTTGCTAGAACATCATCAAAATCACTATAAACACGATACACACCATTTACATGGCACTTTCGTATAAAGTCACTCTCAACAAAGTTCTGACCGATAAAGAAAGAATTTTCAAAGTTAGCTTTAATCTCTGCATCTAGTTCACTCTGTTTAAGT
>Ga0256842_1001680_pt1 | contig 17288 bp, 20 predicted proteins | sample 4559240metaG_FD_185973 | JGI IMG/M metagenome (GOLD analysis project Ga0256842, IMG submission 185973) | Hydrothermal vent microbial communities from Guaymas Basin, Mexico - 4559-240 | ecosystem: Environmental > Aquatic > Marine > Hydrothermal vents | place: Mexico: Guaymas Basin | collected...
GCCGGAATGCACAACATTTTGATGGAAGGAAGCCCTGGGTGCGGAAAAAGCATGATCGCCAAACGGCTTCGATATATCCTTCCGCCCATGGAGCTCGAGGAGATACTACAGGCGAATCAATATGCGATGCTAGGCGATGAAGAGCCATCTTTCGAACCTTTGAGGCCGCTTAGGGCGCCTCACCATTCTGCGAGCAAGCCCAGTATTTTTGGTGGAGGTTCGAGCCGTGCGCGCATTGGCGAAGTGGCCCTGGCGAATGGCGGGATTCTTTTTTTCGATGAGTTTCCACATTTTCAAAAAGCGGTGCTGGAGGCTCTTCGCGAACCTTTGCAAGATCACCGCGTCCTCATCTCTCGCGTCAATAGCAAGGTGGAATACGCTACGAGGTTTATGTTCGTGGCGGCGCAAAATCCGTGCCCGTGCGGCAATCTGCTCAGCACGGTGCACCCGTGCCGATGCAGCGATCTGGAGATCAAGAGATACAAACAGCGGATATCCGATCCGCTTCTTGACCGTATCGAAATTTACGTGCAGATGCAAGAGAGCGATCCGGAAGATTCCCCTTCGATCGATTCGCACTCCATGCATGCGGAGGTTATCGAAGCCTTCAGGCGCCAAAAAGCGAGAGGGCAGAGCAGGCTCAACGGCAAGCTGGACGAGAAGGAGTTGGAGCTTTATGCAACTTTGTCCAAGGATGCGCAAGAGACTCTTTTAAAGGCGGTACAAAATTTCGGATTGAGTCATCGAGGTGTGGGAAATGTAAAAAAGGTAGCCAGAACGATTGCGGACCTTGCTGGCAGCATAGAGATCGAAAAGAGTCACCTGCTCGAAGCTTTGAGTTTTCGCCGTCGGGGATAGAGCGCTGCGGCCCAAAAAGGCCACACGCTTGTCAAAAGATCGCTACGGCCCATTTCGTAACGAAATATCCGACTACGATAAGCCATGCAAACATCAAAAGCGCCAAAAGAATGGGCCGTATTCCGGCCTGCTTGAATTTGCCTGCATTGGTCTCCATGCCCAGGGCCGTCATCGCCATCGTGAGCATGAACGTATCGACCTGATTTATGCCACCTATAATCGATGCGGGAATGATATCGAGCGAGTTGATACCGCTCATGACGACGAACCATACTGCAAACCACGGGATCACAAGCTTTACGCCACCCCCTTCGCTGCCTGACTTTTTGGCGGCGGCAGAGATCCAGATCCCCAGGATGATCAATACCGGAGCTATCATCATGACACGTGTCATCTTGACGATGACGGCGGTATCGGAAGCTTCGGGCCCGATGGCGCCGCCAGCGCCCACTACCTGCGCCACTTCATGAACCGTGCCTCCTACATATATGCCATAGGTTGCCGGATCCATATGCAAAATACCCGATTTGTACATCATTGGATATAGAAACATCGAGATCGTACCGAAAAGCACGACCGTGCCGACCGCGATCGCGCTCTTGTATGGTTCGGCTTTGAGTACGGGCTCTGTTGCCAAAACCGCTGCCGCACCGCAAATGGAGCTGCCCGCGGCGGTGAGTATGGAGGTGTCGCGGTCCAGCTTGAAGAGTTTCATCCCGGCCCAGCTTCCCAGCAAAAGCGTAGAGGCAAGCATCACGACCGAGACGGTAAATCCTGCCGCCCCCACATCCATGATCTGCTGAAAGGTAATGCGAAAACCGTAAAATACGATCGCCAGCCGAAGCAGCTGTTTGGCTGAAAAGACGATACCAGGCACCCACTCTTTTGGCAGGTGGCCTCTTAGCGTATTGGCATAGAACATACCGATTACGATTCCGATGATCAGCGGGCTGATCGCTAGATTTTTGATGAAAGAGATTTCGGATATCTGGATCGCGGCGATCGAGAAGAGGGCCACGAATAAAATACCGTTGAGTGTATAGCGAATATTCTCTTTTGAAAATGCCATGAAGATCCTTTTGTCCAGTAATACTTATCTTATAAGCATCTGAATATGAATTATACTCATAATTATAGTCTATCATGGGCGAATAAACAAAATAAGTATTATGTGTTACAATAATAAAAATATTTGACCATATATGCCTTGATGATCTATAAATATTATAGGCGTTCTATAAAGAAGGGAGGGGAAAGATAGCATGAAAGTGACGATGCGTCAGATGGAGATTTTTCTGGAAGTGGCTCAAATAGGCCATTTGACGAAGGTGGCGGAAAAGATGGGGCTTAGTCAGTCTGCTGTCTCCATGTCGATAAAAGAGCTTGAAAATATCATCGGTTACAAACTTTTTGACCGTATCAACAAAAAGCTGGTGCTCAATGAAAAAGGGCGTGCTTTCGCCGAAGAGATCGCCCCTCTGGTCAGCAAACTCAACGATATCGAAGAGGAGTTCAAAAACGACAACAACAATGGCGAGCTGCTGGTGGGAGTGAGCACCACGATAGCCGATTACCTGATTCCGTCGATTATCTGTAACTATATGCAAAGCTATCCCCATGTGAGAATAAAGCTCAAAATCGGCAATACAAAATCAGTGGTCGATATGATCGAGCAGGGGATGGTGGATATAGGCTTCGTCGAAGGGAATGTCGATTCCACCGCGGTAAAGCAGGAGATCGTAGGACTCGATGAGCTGATCGTGATAACGGGAGACAAGGAGCTCGCTTCAAATGAGGACGGATACTATATAGACAATCTTTTGGACAAGAGATGGGTGATTCGGGAAGAGGGATCCGGAACACGTGAAGTCTTTCTGACCCATCTGGGCGATCTGGCCAGCCAGCTCAATCTTTTTTTGGAACTGGGCCATCCCGAATCGATAAAAAACATATTGATGCAGAGCGAAAAGTGCCTCAGCTGTCTTCCCAAAATAAGTGTGATGCGCGAGCTTGAAAGAGGGGATCTGTTCGAGGTGAAAATCAAAAAGATAAAGTTCGAGCGCCAATTTCTGCTTATATATCACAAAGAGAAGTACAAAACGACACTGTTGAATAAATTTATCTATTTTACGCGTATGCAGCTGGGGAAGATTCTAAAGCGATAGATCGAAAGAGACATCCAGGCTTCTACATCTTTTGGCTGGCGATTTCATACTCGGCGGGTGTGTTCATATTGAAAAAAGGCGCATCCTCTTTGAAATCGACAAATAGGGTATCGGCATTTTTCAGCAGATACCCCAGGCGGTGGCTTTCCTCTTCGACCATCTTTTCAAGCTTTGGTTTCAGCTTTGTCGTGTAGATTCCGCACATAGGATGGCTCCCGCCGGGACTTCTCGCTATCACCGCTTCGGCATCGAGCTTTCTGTATGCCGTTATCACTTTTTGGATAGTCTCTTCATCGACGAAAGGGGTATCTACCGAAAGAGCGAAAAAATCGCACCTGAGATTTTCAAATGCCGCGAGAAGGCCGGAGGTGGGAGCGAAAATATCCGTGCCGTCCGCAACGAGAGGTGCGTCGAAAGGAAATTTGTTCTCTTTGGCGCTGAAATAGACCTCTTTAAAGATTGGAAGGAGTCTGCGGTACTGATACTCGGCAAGCGTAGAGTGGTCCCGAAAGGGTAGCAGCGACTTGTCGCGCCCCATCCGGGAGCTTTTCCCGCCGGCGAAGATGACGCAGGGGATCTGAAAGCGGGGCATCAAATAGCGCGTGGGTCGACAATTTTTCCGGCGATGGCGCTGGCTGCCGCGACTGCGGAGTTGGCGAGGTATATTTCGCTGCTTCGCGCGCCCATACGGCCTACGAAGTTGCGGTTTGTCGTGGAGATGCAGCGCTCGTTGTCACCCAAAATCCCCATATATCCTCCCAGGCATGCGCCGCAGGTAGGGTTGGAAACGACCGCGCCGGCATCGATGAGGGTGTCGATGTAGCCCGCTTTTTCGGCGGCTTTCAGGATCTTTTGGGTCGCCGGTGTGACGATCATGCGGGTATGGCGCGCGACTCTTTTGCCTTTGACGATTTCCGCTGCGATTTTGATATCGCCAAGCCTTCCGTTGGTACAGCTGCCGATAAAGACCTGATCGACCTTCAAATCGTCCGCTACGGCCTGGCTGATCGGCTTGCCGTTGCTGGGCAGGTGCGGATAGGCGATGACGGGCTCGAGTCTGCCCACGTCGATTTCGATCGTCTGCACATATGTGGCATCGGGATCGGAATAGTGGTATTTTGGCTCTCTGGCGAGGGACTTGTCGGCAAGAAAGGATCTGGTTACCTCATCGACTGCAACGATACCGCTTTTGGCTCCCGCTTCGATCGCCATGTTGCAAAGGCTGAATCGATCGTCCATGCTAAGGTGCTCTATCGTGTCGCCTGTAAATTCGAGCGCTTTATATAGCGCGCCATCGACGCCTATCATTCTGATAAGCTCCAAGATCAGATCTTTGCCGTAGATATGCTCTCCCGGCTTGCCGGTAAAGACCACTTTGATCGTTTCTGGTACCTTGAACCAGTTGCCGCCGGTAATCATCGCAAAAGCCAGATCGGTAGAGCCCATCCCTGTGCTGAAAGCTCCAAGTGCGCCATGGGTGCATGTATGGCTGTCCGCACCGATGATGACGTCGCCGGGCACGACGAGCCCTTTTTCGGGAAGCAGCGCATGCTCGATCCCCATATCCTTTTCGTCGAAGAAGTGCTTGAGGTCATGCTTGTAGGCAAATTCCCGACTGATTTTCGCCTGGTTGGCGCTGGCGATATCTTTGGCCGGTATGAAGTGGTCCATCACGATGGAAAATCCATCCGGATTAGCCAGCTCTTTCGCCCCGCTCTCCTCGAAAGCGCGAATGGATATGGGCGTGGTTATATCGTTGCCGATCACCATATCGATAGGCACACGGACGATCTCTCCGGCTTTTACGTCGCGGCCTGCATGGTCGCTGAATATCTTTTCGGTAATGGTCTGTCCCATAAAAATCCTTCTCCTGTGCATCAACGGCACCGTAAATTGTCGCGATTATAGCAAAAGGCGTCCAAAAGTCAGCTTTTGAAAAAACGCGGGAGTCTCTTTAGCTTTCCCGCTTCTTTGTCTGCGGCCCGGCATATGCGCGAATGGGATGGAGCCTACGCCTTTGACGGCGAGGCGGTGTGCTACAATCACGGCATCAAACTGTGGCCAAAAAGATCCGGATGGAGTATAATATATTATGAAATATTATCAATTGGAAGCCGTGGCGGAGTATCTGAAGAGATTCGACCGCATCAGAAGGGCCGAGCGGGTTGGCGACAATGTGATCCGCCTGCTTTTTGACAAAACGGATGCCGTAGCCTTCGATCTCACCCGCGGTGGCGCCGATATTTTCGAAGCGTCCGGTCTGCAAAGTGCGCGAAGCTACCATGCGCCTTTCGACACGATGCTCAAAAAACGCTTTGGCGGAGCGAAGATTCTGGATGTATATGTGGTGGGCGGCGACAGGATTTTGCGCATCGACGCCGCGCTCGAAGGTGCGTACAAAGCGCAAAAGAGCACTCTGCAGCTGGAGTTTACGGGCCGCCATACCAATGCGATCATTCTGGATGAGAGCGAAAATGTGCTCGAAGCGCTGCGCCATGTGGACAGCGATTCCAGTTTCAGGATCGTCAAGCCGGGATCGCCCCTCGCACCCCTGCCGCCATATACCGGCCCCCGCAAGGAGGGTCGCGTGGAAGATGTGCGAGAGTGGCTCAAAGAGCGCGCCATCTCCAGGGCCAAAGCGCGGCTGGCAAGGCTCAAGGCCCGCCATCTAAAAGCGCTTGCAAAGAAGATGGATCGCCTTGAAAAAGAGCTGAAAAAGTTGCCCGACAAAGAGGAGCTCGAAAAAAAAGCCCGCCATATGAAAGAGAGAGGCTCGATCGTTTTGGCCCATCTGCATGAGATCAAGCCCTACGATAGGCAGCTGAAAACGGTGGATTTTGAAGGAAATCCCATCACCATAGAGCTGCCGGCTTTGCCGAACCCCAAGCGAATGGGAGAGCACTTTTACAATCTGTCGAAACGCGCGGCGAACAAGGCCGTGGGACTTCATATGGAAGAGGAGAGCCTCAAAAGCAGACTCGCTTTTTATGAAAGGGTGTATAAAAATGTCGAGAGCGCCAAAAGCGAAGATGAGATATCGCTTCTTTTTCCGCCAAAACAGCAGCGAAAAAGAAAAGAGGCCAGAGCCCAGTGTGAAATATTCTGGATCGACAACTTCAGGGTGATGGTGGGGCGAAACGAACGTGAAAACGCATGGGTGCTAAAACAGGCCAGGGCGCACGATCTGTGGCTGCATCTAAAAGATAGACCCTCCTCGCACTGCATCATCCAAAGCGGAGGGCGCAGGCAGATCCCGCGCGAAGTGATCGAAAAGGCGGCCAGAATCTGTGTGGAGACGAGCGTCACTCAACCGGGGGACTATTTGGTCGATACTACTTACAGACGCAATGTCAAAATCGTATCGGGCGCACAGGTCAATTATGTCAATTACGACACGTTAAAGATCAAGAAGGGGTAGCAGATGGCCGTTACACCGCTGCACAACATCATCTTTGTCAATCAGAACATGAATGTCGCCGCATCGGCGCAGAATATGCAGTTCAATCGCTACGATGTGCAAAATGCGGCGGCTCAGGCGCTGGTGAACGAAAAAGAGAAAACGATCGAGGAGACGCGGCCAGCCGAAGAGGCCCACAAGATCGACCCGGAGCGCGAACATACCCGCGACGAAGCCCAATCGCAAGAACGAGAGCGCGAAAGGGTGGCCAAACTGAAACCGAAAAAAGGGGATAAGGGTTTCACGATGGATGATGAAGGCAATCCTCATATCGATATTCATGTATGAGGTTTTTAGAGGCGCCCTTCAATTGAAATCGGTTATACTATATGAACACTTTAACTGCAAAGGTTGACGATGTCACTTTTTTCCATTTTTTCAGAAAACAGAGCCCGTTTTCTTACCGGCGCCATACTCGCAGCCGTCGTCGTGGCGATCGGATTGATCGACAACTTTTTCCTCATATGGCTCTTTTTGGGGGTAGTTTATCTCTTTTCTTTTTACGAGGCGATGAGGCTTTTTGGAATCGACGACGAAAGCCACAATCAAATGTACGCATACGCCGCGGCTGTCTGGCTGCTGGCGCTTGTCTATCCAAATCCAGACGATCTGTTTTTCCTGATCGCCGTCGTTTTCGCATCGATTCTGGCATATACGCGAAATTTCGACAAGCGCCTTTTTCTGCCGTTTCTTTATCCTACCGCCTCTTTTCTGTTTCTGCTTGCACTCTATGACGATTTCAGTGTCAATGCGCTCTTTTGGTTGCTCGTGGTGGTGGCGCTGACCGATATAGGCGCCTATTTTGTCGGCAAGATGGCGGGTAAAAGACAATTTTCGCCTACATCGCCCAACAAAACGATCGAAGGTGTGATAGGCGGCGTAGTCATAGCGACTTTCGCGGGTTTTTTCGCCGGAAGCGTACTGGTGGACTGGCCGCAGGCGCTGATCATCTCGTTCGGAGTTTCCGTAGCATCGGTGTTTGGCGATCTTTTCGAGAGTTATCTCAAGCGTGAGGCGGGAGTCAAAGATAGCGGCAATCTGCTTCCCGGGCATGGGGGTATGCTCGATCGCGTGGACGGCTATCTCTTCGCCGGAATCGTGATGGTTCTTTTGCTAAGAGGGCTTTTGTAGGGTGGTTCTGCTGGGTTCTACCGGCTCTATCGGCGTCAATACCCTGCATGTGGCGGAACGGTTCAATATCAGGGTGGAAGCGCTGGTGGCGGGATACAATATCTCTCTTCTAAAAGAGCAGATCGCGAAATTCAGGCCATGTTTTGTCTGCGTGGCCACCCGGGATCTGGCGCGCCAGATCGACCACCCCCGTGTCTTTTGGGGCGAAGAGGGTATCTTGAAGGTGCTTCGCGTCAGCGAATCCGCCATCGTGGTCAATGCATTGGTCGGATTTTTGGGGCTTCGGCCTACCGTGACGGCGATAGAAGAGGGCAAGACGGTGGCTTTGGCCAACAAAGAGTCGCTCGTTGCCGCCGGCGCCTTTATCGATCCAAAGGCGTTGCGGCCGATAGATAGCGAGCATTTCGGGCTCTGGTATCTTCTGGGCGGCCGCACCCCGCGAAGAATGGTCATCACCGCCAGCGGAGGCGCTTTTAGAGACCGCGCTATCGAAACGATCGAAGAGGCGACCCTCGAAGAGGCGCTGAACCATCCAAACTGGTCGATGGGATCCAAGATCACGATCGACAGTGCGACGATGGTCAACAAGCTGTTCGAGCTGCTCGAAGCGCGCTGGCTATATGGGTGTGAAAATGTCGATGCCCTCATCGAGCCCAAATCGGTGGTGCATGCGATGGTGGAGTTTATAGATGGCGCCACCACTGCGCAGATGGCAAAACCCGATATGAAGCTGCCCATAGCCTACGCCCTGATGCAAAGCGTGGAGACGCCGATACTGGAGCCTGTCGATCTGCTTTCGGTGGGCTCTTTGGAGTTTCGTCCGATCGATTCGGCGCGATACCCCATATGGAGCATCAAAGAGGATCTGCTTGCCCGCCCGAAACTTGGTGTTGTCGTCAATGCGGCAAACGAAGCCGCCATAGAGAAGTTTCTTGATAAAAAGATCACGTTCGGAGGTATCGCGCGCCTGATAATGGAAGCTTATGAGCATTTTCACGGCCGCGAGCCCGAAAGTATCGACGAGGTATTCGCGATCGACGAAGAGGTCAGGAGATGGTGTGAAGTACGATAAGACTCTTTTGCTGCACGGCTGGGGCGGGAGCGACTGGCCGCACTGGCAGAGCTGGCTCGCTTCCGAACTGGTCAAGGAGTACAAAACGGTGAGCTTTCCGCTGATCATGCATCCGCACTATCCGCACCTCAACCGCTGGAAAAAAGAGGTGCGAGCCTATTTGAGAGACTTCAGGCCGACGACCGTGATCTGTCACTCTTTAGCCAACACTCTTTGGTTTCATCTGTGCAACGAAGCGGATATCGAGCCGATGGAGACGGTAGAGAGGCTGGTTTTGGTGGCTCCGCCCAGCCTGAGATGCGAAATAGAGACGATCAAGAGTTTCTTTCCGCTCGAGGCGCCAAAAGATCTTCATGCCAAAAGCGCGATGCTCGTAGTCTCCAGTAACGATCCATATATGCCGCTGAAAGAGGCGTGGGAGCTGCAAGAGAGGCTGCAGATTCCGATGAAAGTGTTGAACGATGCCGGCCATATCAATGCCGAGAGCGGCTACGGTCCATGGCCATGGATGCTGGAGCGTCTGAAAAACGGCTTTGTTGATGAAGGAGTGAGGAGATGATTCTGGGTATCGAGAGTAGTTGTGACGATAGTTCCGTCTGTGTGAGTGAAATTGCGACGAAAAGGCTTCTGTTTCACCGGAAGATCTCCCAGGAGGCCGAGCATGCGAAATATGGCGGGGTGGTCCCCGAGCTTGCCAGCAGGCTGCATGCGGTTGACCTTCCCAGGCTGCTGGAAGAGGCTGCACCATATCTGGACGATCTGCAGGCCATAGCCGTAACCAACGCACCTGGCCTTTCCGTCACACTTCTGGAGGGGGTGGCGATGGCGCAGGCTCTCTCCATCGCCAAAGGTTTGCCGATCGTCGCCGTCAATCATCTAAAAGCCCATATCTACTCCCTCTTTATCGAAAGAGACACCATTTTTCCTCTGCTTGTACTGCTGATATCCGGTGGCCATACGATGGTGCTGGATGTGCACGGATACGACGAGATACACACTCTGGCCACGACGATGGACGATAGCTTCGGCGAGAGTTTCGATAAAGTCGCGAAGATGATGGGGCTTGGGTATCCAGGTGGCCCGATCATAGAAAACCTGGCCAAAAAAGGGGACCCCGACCGCTTCGATCTGCCGATACCGTTGCAGCACTCTCCAAAGATCGCCTTCAGCTATTCGGGGTTGAAAAACGCCGTCAGGCTTCTGGTGGAGGAGCATAAGCCATTGGATGAGCGGACCAAAGCCGATATCGCCGCAGCGTTTCAAAAAGCGGCGATAGCTCATCTGATGCAAAAGAGCAAGAAGATTTTCGAGAAGATTCGCCCTAAAGATTTCGCTATCGTCGGAGGAGCGAGCGCCAACACGGCGGTCAGGGAGGCATTCGCCAACCTCTGTGCGCAGTATGGCGCGACACTGCATCTGGCGGATCTGCAATTTTGCTCGGACAATGCCGCGATGGTGGCACGTTGCGGCATAGATGGATGGGCAATGGAAGATTTCACGGATGCTTTGACGATCGAAGTGTCGCCGCGCGCAAACTTTTAGAAGCGCACTTAGAGGCAGCCTAAGTCCGACTATTAGTTTTTTTAAATTAAGACTTTTTTTATCCTGTTTGTATAGAATACTCTCAATCGCAACAAACGCGAACCTAAATATCAATAAAAGGAAATACCTATGGCAACCACAAAACTCAAAGGCAACGAAGTCAAGCTCGAAGGCAACGAAGTAAACGTAGGAGACAAAGCTCCTGAAGTGACTGTAGTCAACTCTGAAGGTCTTGCAGACAAAAAAGTGGGCGGCGCTCAGGATAAAGTGCAGCTTCTCGTTGTAGTTCCATCTCTCGACACTCCCGTGTGTGCGGCCGAAACCCGCAAGTTCAACGAAAAAGCGGCGCAGCTCGAAGGCGTAGATACGACCGTGATCTCTATGGACCTTCCTTTTGCAGCCGGCAGATTCTGCTCCGCTGAAGGTATCGAGAATCTGACTGTCGCATCGGATTTCAGAAACAAAGATTTTGCAAACGCTTACGGCGTGCTGATCGCTGAGGGCCCGCTTGCAGGAGTGACGGCACGAGCAATTTTTGTCATCGATAAAAACGGCAATGTCGCATACAAGCAGATCGTACCCGAAATCACGGAAGAGCCAGAGTATGAAGAAGCTCTCGAAGCCGCCAAAGAAGCCGCGAGCAAATAATTTTTCCGCTACATTCGGGGGAGTGTAGAATGCGGGTCTTCGGACCCGCTTTTTTTATGCTTTTTTATCTGCTTTATCTGCCGGCAGATCGAGGCTGCCTCTAAGGCTCTCTTCCGATTTCCCCAGGATCTTGCCAATCTCTTCTATAGTCACTTTGCCACTCTCTATCAGACCTTTTTTCATTCCCTCTATGATCTGCGCGATCAACTCTTTGGTCGAAATATTCTGCTCTTTGGCGATTTTTTGAAGCTCTTCAAGATCCTCTTTGATGAACTGGAGCACTTTGATATCGATTTCGACACTCTCTTTGACGATCTGGGCGATCTGTTTCGCAATCTTTTCGCTTATATCTATTTTTGCATCAGCCAAGTGCGGGCATCCTCTATGGAGTGGAAAAATTTCGCCTTGCCGGCAATCATGAAATCTGTAAGCTTCGCGAAGAGCTCCTCCCATTTTTTATCGCCTACCACTGCCATTTTTCTGATATCGTGGCGCAGTTCAAGGCCGAATTTGAAGTCATCCCACGCCGCTTTGAGCGTGAAGCCTTCGAAATCTCTCATGTCGACAAGGATATTGAGGCTTTTGGGCGGTAGGTTCTTTATAGCGCTTTCGATGAAAGGGGTGAAAGTTTCATAATCTTCGTGGGTCAGCTTGCCTATGAGTTTGAACTCTACATAAACTTCGCTGTCTGTCTGTGTAAGCTCGATATGTATGCCGTGGCTTTTGATCTGCATAATGGCCTCCTTGATTTTAGAAGCCATTATAGCAAAGAAAGAGGGGAGAAGAGGTTAAATTTCGGCGGGCTCTTCGCGGTCTTCAGGGTCGAGATATTCGATATTCGGAATCAGAAAGGCTACCGCCATAAGGGCGATGCCGTATATCAAGACGACCATGGATTCATAGCCCTCGAAAAGCGAGGGAAGCGTCAGTTTTCCGAAATTTGGCCCCATGATCGGTTTGAGCCATGGATATGCCCATGTGAAAAACAGGCCTCCAAAAATTCCGCCTATGGCGCCGATCAGAACGTCGATACGGCCTTCGGCTACGGATATGGGCCCTGTGCCAGGGCATTTTCCGAAAATTGCCATCGCTATCCCAAACAGAGTGCCGCCGATGATCAATCCGCCAAGTGTGATCGGCTTGATGTGATAGTGAGCCCACCCGAGCTCTATCATAAAGTAAAGACCGATGCTCGCCAGGCCGATGGCGAAAAAGAGCATTTTGGGCACGGTCATATCCTCGAGCATGGCAAATCCTGCGATCTTTTCGAATTTGTCCACCCGCGACCACTGAACGATGGCGCCGAAAACGAATCCGATAAACAGCACCATAGCTACGCTCCCATGGCCTTCGTTGGCCACTATCTCGAACATATGGACGATACGGTCGATCATGCTCATCCTCTCTTCTTGTAAAATAGACGGCCCGTTACGATCAGCGTAATCATGACCACTCCACCAAAGATAAGGCCGCTTACGGCGATCTGGCTGGCACCCGAGAGGAAGTGTCCACTGGTGCATCCTCCCGCAAGGCGTGCGCCCACGATCATCACGAATCCGGCTGCAAAACTCCAGAATAGGCGCGATGCCACGGAGCTATTTTTACGCTCTTTCCAAAGAGTCGGAAGTACGCTGAAGCGAAATGTCTTGGTCACGAAAACGGACATGAAAAGACCTCCCACAAATGCGCCGATAAGCATGACGCCCTCCCAGGCTCCTGCTTTTTCCACTTCGGCTGCATATTCGTAGTGTTCGGGATCGAGGCCGAATATGACGCTCGCGAAATATGGCACATATGTGGAGGCTCCGATAGGGCGGTCTGCACCCCATATGGAAAATGCAAAGAGAATCAGCAGGGCCATGAGCACGCCCCCGGTAAGCCAAGAGATCTTTTTTGGCATAAATTTTCCTTTTGGAATAATTTTTATAGAAGCCTATTATATATCAAAACAGCAGAAATTATGAAATAAAGGATTTTAATGAAAATTATGAATAATATTTAATTCGGGCTCGAGTTTTATGCCGTAGGATTTCCATACCCGGTTTTGCGCCAGATCTATAAGCGAGAGGGCTTCTTGGAAAGTACCGTTTTCGAGATTGATCAGAAAATTGGCATGCACGGGACTGAAAGCCATACCGCCGATTCGCGCTCCTTTGAGCCCCGCCGCTTCGATGAGCCGTCCCGCATAATCTCCATCGGGATTTTTGAAGGCGCTTCCGGCGCTAGGATCCGACGGCTGGTTTTTTCGCAGCGCAAGAAGCTCCCCGGCCAGCCTGGCGTCGAAGCCTTTTTCTATTTCGAACAGAGCTTCGAAAGCGATACCCGGAATCTGTGCGTGTCGGTAGCCGTGAGGAATCTCCGCTTTTTCAAAAAGCCCTTTTTCGGTGCGGATAGAGAGGAGGCGGTCGAAGGTTTCGTAACTCTTGACTCCCGCGTTCATCGCCAGCATGCCGCCTACCGTTCCAGGCAGCTTCGCTACATATTCGAAGCCGCCTATATCGTGTTTTTTGCAAAAAGAGAGAATTTTCCCCGTCGGGGTGGCTGCGCCTACGGCGAGCCGATCTCCATAGATTCGGATGAAATCGAAATCCTTCGACAGCATCATCAGTGGGGGCGGGTTGGGGCCCATCAGGATATTGTTGGCGTGACCTATGATTGTATGGCCCGCTGGCGGCATATCCCCTTTTTCGAGCATTTTCACATCTGCCAAAGGGCCGATGCGGATGCTCGAAAACTTAGAAAAATCGATCTTTCTCGTTCTCAAAAGGCGTAATCTTTTATCATGTTGAACATACGCAGCGTAAAATCGATCATCGTGTTCATCATCCACGGCATCGTCAAAATCATTACGAGCGCCACGATGATGATTTTGGGGATGAAACTTAGCGTCATTTCGTTGATCTGCGTGGTGGCCTGGAAAATACTGATCGCAAGCCCGGCGATCAGGCCCGCCATCAGCATAGGCAAAGAGAGCATTAGCGCTATTTTGAGAGTCTCCACTCCCAGCGCGATGAATTGCGACTGCATCAGCAGCCCTTTTTGGCACTATTCAAATCTTGCCTCCATGTACTCTTTGGGAATCATGAAATCTTCCGCTTCGATCGGGCATTCGTAAAAACCGTTTTCATATCCTATACGAAAGAGGGTATCGAGAGCTTTTAGCTGCGTTTCATTCATTGTTACGCTCTTGTCGTTTGCATATAGATCGAGATATCTGTCCAGCGTTGCAGCGTCGATACGTACGAGATTTCGCTCGAGCAGCATTTTCGCAAGCAGCCCGCGATGGGCGTTTGCTACATCTACGGCTTTGATCAGCGCATCTTCGATAGCGATGGCGTGAGTTAGCGGCAAAGATCTCCGCAGGGCCATGCCGCCCAAAGGAAGAGGCAGATCGTCGCCGGCGAGCTCTCTCCATATATCCCATATTTCGCGCTCCGTTTCCAGGCTTTCGTCGAAATCGAGGATGCTTTCGTGGATCAGCACCCCTGCGTCCACTTCGCCGGAAAGCACCGCCTTTTCGATATCGAGGAAATTTTTATAGACGATGCGCGCGTCGGGGTAGGCTATCTTGAAAAGCATCGCGTTGGTCGTGTGCTTTCCGCTGAGAGCCACTTTGAAGTTTCGACGCAGTTTTTTTCCTTTGGGTTTGATGAGCTTGGGGCCATACCCCTCTCCGAAGCTTACAGCCGTGCGCAACAGGGCGAAATCGTCCCGGATCTTCGGGTAGAGGGCGAAACTGATGGCGGTGACGTCGTATGTGCCGGCAATCGCCGCTTCGTTGAGGGTTTCGATATCCAAAGCTACATTCTCGAAGGGTGCAGGTGTCGAAACCCATCCGAATCTGATCGCATAGTACATGAAGATATCGTCCGCATCCGGCGAATGGGCGATTGTGACGGGGGTTTTTCTTTTGATAAACTTTGCGCTCTGCACTCGGTGGCCTTTTTGGTTTGATTTTATCGAAATGGTGTTAAAATATTCCTAACTTTCATAAACAAGAGGTTTTTATGGCAATAGATCCAAACAAACAAAAAGCGCTGGATGTCGCGATCAAGCAGATCGATAAAGCGTTTGGCAAAGGCGCGCTTGTGCGGCTTGGGGACAAGGAGTTCGAGCCGATCGAAGCGATCAGCACAGGTTCGCTGGGGCTGGATATGGCGCTTGGTATCGGCGGAGTGCCGAAGGGTCGGATGATCGAGATATACGGTCCCGAGAGTTCGGGTAAAACCACGCTGGCTCTTCAGGTGATAGCCGAGGCTCAAAAAGATGGAAGCATCTGCGCCTTTATCGACGCCGAGCACGCGCTCGATGTGCGATATGCGAAAAATCTGGGCGTGGATGTGGAAAATCTGCTGGTCAGCCAGCCCGATTTCGGTGAGCAGGCGCTCGATATCGTGGAGACGATCTCGCGCAGCGGAGCGGTTGACGTAATCGTGATCGATTCCGTAGCGGCTCTTACTCCCAAAGCCGAGATAGAGGGCGATATGGGTGATACGCACGTGGGATTGCAGGCGCGGCTGATGAGCCAGGCACTAAGAAAGCTTACAGGTATTTTGCACAAGATGGAGACGACGGTGATCTTCATCAACCAGATCCGCATGAAGATCGGCACGATGGGGTACGGAAGCCCCGAAACCACTACCGGCGGAAACGCTTTGAAATTCTACGCTTCGGTGCGTATCGACGTGCGCCGTATCGCTACGCTCAAGCAGGGTGAAAACCAGATCGGAAACAGGGTCAAGGCCAAGGTGGTCAAAAACAAGGTCGCCCCGCCTTTCAGGATCGCCGAGTTCGATATCATGTTTGGCGAAGGGATCAGTAAAGAGGGCGAAATCATCGATTATGGCGTCAAACTCGATATTGTCGACAAGAGCGGCTCCTGGTTCAGCTACAAAGAGACCAAGCTGGGGCAGGGACGTGAAAACGCCAAGCAGACGCTCAAAGAGAATCCGGAGCTCGCCGCGCAGATCGAAGATGAGATCAAACAGGCTCTCGGTATAGGCAGCAAGATGCTCGAAATGAGCGAAGAAGAGATCAAAGCCGCGGATTCGGAATAGTCAAATCAAAAAGAAAAGGAGAAAAATTATGGTATTTATCGACGATATCAGAGCCGATGAGGTTCTTGACAGCAGAGGAAACCCGACCGTTCGGGCTACAGTGCGCCTCAGCGACGGCAGCGTGGCCGATGCGATCGTGCCAAGCGGCGCCAGCACAGGAAAGCGCGAAGCGCTGGAGCTGCGAGACGGCGGAGAGAGATATATGGGCAAAGGAGTTTTGACCGCGTGTGAAAACGTCAACGTCAAGATCGCCGATGAATTGATAGGCCTGAGCCCCTACAGCCAGAGTGAAATAGATGCCATCATGAAAGAGCTGGACGGCACGGACAACTATGGAAACCTGGGCGCCAATGCGGTGCTGGGAGTATCTATGGCGGTGGCGCGTGCAGCGGCCGTAAGCCTCAAGATGCCACTTTACAGATATCTTGGCGGAGCCAACGCCCTCGTGATGCCGATTCCGATGTTCAACATCATAAACGGCGGAAGCCATGCCGACAACAGCGTCGATTTTCAGGAATATATGATCATGCCGACAGGCTTCGAAGAGTTTTCTGAAGCTTTGCGCGCCAGTTCCGAGGTATATCACAATCTCAAAAAAATCCTTTCCGATATGGGCCACAGCACGGCACTTGGGGACGAGGGAGGATTCGCACCCAACCTCTCCAGCAACGAAGAGCCGATCGAAGTGATCATCAAAGCGATAGAGAGAGCCGGATACAAACCAGGAGAGCAGATCGCCATCGCTCTGGATGTGGCCAGCAGCGAGCTGGTAGATGACGAGGGTGGATATCGCTTAGATAGCGAAGGGCGCACTCTAAGCAGCGAAGAGATGGTGGATTACTACGAGCGACTGGTCGAAAAGTATCCTATCGTAAGTATCGAGGATGGCTTGAGTGAAGACGACTGGGATGGCTGGAAGATCATGAGCGACCGCCTGGGCGACAAAGTGCAGCTGGTGGGAGACGACCTTTTCGTTACGAATGCATCGATTCTTGCGGAGGGGATCAGCCAGGGAGTGGCCAACTCCATCCTGATCAAGCCAAACCAGATAGGAACGATCAGCGAAACGATGCAGACGGTGCGTCTTGCGCAGCGAAACGGCTACACTTGTGTAATGAGCCACAGAAGCGGCGAAAGCGAAGACGCTTTTATCGCCGATTTCGCCGTAGCGCTCAATACCGGACAGATCAAGACCGGCTCGACCGCCCGCGGAGAGCGAACCGCCAAATATAACAGACTTCTTGCGATCGAAAGAGAGCTTGGATATTTCGAATATCTTGGCGGTGAGCTCTTCGGCTGATGCCAAAGATCGACGTATCCCCAACCGAAGAAGCCTCATGGTCGCTTCTGGGCATACC
>Ga0256842_1001681_pt1 | contig 17285 bp, 19 predicted proteins | sample 4559240metaG_FD_185973 | JGI IMG/M metagenome (GOLD analysis project Ga0256842, IMG submission 185973) | Hydrothermal vent microbial communities from Guaymas Basin, Mexico - 4559-240 | ecosystem: Environmental > Aquatic > Marine > Hydrothermal vents | place: Mexico: Guaymas Basin | collected...
TTCTATACTATCTTCATCTGCTTTAGCTGTTATAAATATGATTGGAATATTTTTTGTATTGTCATCTGATTTTAATCTTCGACACACCTCGTAACCATCCATTACAGGCATCATAATATCAAGTAAAATCAAATCTATTTTCTCTTTTTTTACAATATCTAGTGCATCTTCCCCTGATATAGCATTTACCACATCATATTGTTTTAAAAGTTCTTCTAATATATCTAAATTTATTGCTGTATCATCCACTGCTAATATTGTTTTATTTTTCATTTAGCTCAATCCCTTCATTATATAAATTTAATTACAAAAAAAAAATTTTATATTATACATAAGTAGTGTCGATAAACTATTCTTTATATTTTAAATATTGTAATTTGCTAATATTACGGTAATCAAAATATCAAAATTGACATAAAGTAACATTTTAAATCATATTTTTTTCACTAAAGCAAATAATATAGGGGGAATTTAGAATTAATTCAAAATATTGATAGCCAATTAAAAGTATAAGGCTGTATTAATAAGTTCATATATGACAATATAGGAGGTTACCCTCCTATTTTAACTCTCTTCATATAAAGTAATTTATTTTTCTGGGATATTATATTTTAAAGTAGCATTATATTTAGTACTATTTCTAACTAAGAAATAGTGCTAAATTATATGCTATAAAAGATAAAGTATAAGCTGTTATTGAAGTAAAAGCGAAAAGATAAAAGAAGTACTTTATACCCCCTGCTTCTCGTGTAAATACTACGGAGGCTGCTAAACAAGGTAAGTAAATCATCACAAACACTATAAATGCTACGGCAGAAGCAAAAGGGATATTTTTACTTATGGCTGTTACAAGAGAATTATCTTCCTCATCAACATCACCACCAACTGCATATAAAACTCCAAGAGTTGATACAACAACCTCTTTTGCAGCTAAACCAGTTTGAAGTGCTACACTCATTTTCCAATCAAAACCTAAAGGCTCAAAAGCAGGTTCAGTAAATTTACCAATTGTTCCTAAATAACTCTGTTCTAAAAGTACCTCTTGTAGTTTATTTGAAAGAACTATTTTTTCATCTTCACTAATAGCAGATTCAATTTTTACCTCATACTTTTCTTCTAAAATATGGTTGTGTGGATAATTACTTAAAAACCATACTAACATAGCAGCAGTTGCGATAAATGTACCAGCTTTTTTAAGATACATCATAGTTTTTGATGCAACTGTATGCCAAATAAGTTTTGCAGATGGAAGTCTATATTTTGGCATCTCCATAACAAATGGCTCGTCTTCACCTTTAAATGCTGTTAGTTTAAGCACTTTAGCAGCGACTAAACCAAGCATTGCACCACCAATATAAACTGCAAATAAAACATTTCCAGCCATCTCAGGAGAGAAAAAAGCACCAATAAATAGTACATAAACAGGAAGTTTAGCACCACAACTCATAAACCCTATGATAAATAAAGTTAAAAGTCTATCTCTGTCATTTTTTAAGATTCTAGCACTCATATAAGCTGGAATAGAACAACCAAAACCAGTTACAAGAGGGATAAATGATTGACCATGAAGTCCAAACTTGTGAAAGAATCCATCTAGTAGAAATGCAACTCTTGACATATAACCAGTCGATTCTAGAAGAGCGATTCCGATAAAAAGAATTATGATATTTGGCACAAAAAGTACAACAGCACCAACACCAGCAATGATTCCATCAACAACTAACGAACGAACCTCATCATTTGAAATTGTTGCTCCAACTGTATCTCCAAACCAACCAAAGAAAGCATCTATCCAATCCATAGGAATCGAACCAATCTCAAATGTTAATTGAAACAGACCCCACATAAAAAATAAAAATATTGGAATCCCTAAAACTGGATGGATTAAAATACTATCTATCTTTTCAGTTAAAGTTTTTTTCTCCTCTTGTTTTTTTTGCTTAACAACCTCAGCAACGATTCCTCTATTGAAAGAAGCATACTCCTCAGCAAAAGCCTCTTTAATATCATCAGAATCGTGATGAAGCTCAATATGTTTAGAAGCTTCAACAAGAATCGGCTGTAACTCTGTCCATATTGGATTATCATGAATTCTTTGATAAGTTCTTTTATTATTTTTTAGTAAATTAATTGCTACATTTCTATAAGAATTTTTTGCACCATATTTATGTTTATCTAAATACCATACTATTTGAGCAATCTCCTCTTCAACAGGCTCACTAAATACTAACTTTGATATTTGCTTATCATCTTCTCTAACTTGAACTACGGCATCTAGTAAATCTTCAATACCATCTTTTGTAACAGCTGATACTTGTACACAAGGGATTCCAAGTAGTTCTGACATATAAGAAGCATCAATATCTAGCCCCTCTTTCTCAGCCTCATCACTCATATTTAGAGCAATTACCACATTTTTATTCATACTCATAAGTTCAGATGTTAATTGAAGGTTCTTAGCCAAATTTGTTGAATCTATAACATTGATAATAATATCATAACTCTCAGCACAAAGGTACTCGTGAGTTACCCTCTCCTCTATCGTATAATCACTAAAAGCATAAGTACCTGGTAAATCTACAACAGTAAAATGGTAATCCTTATAATCAAACAATACCTCTGTTTTATCAACTGTTACACCAGAAAAATTTCCAACATGCAGATGTGCATTTGATACAGAGTTTATAAGCATACTTTTACCAACATTAGGTTGACCAACAAGTGCTATCTTTATATGATTAGCAATTATTGGACAAGTTTTTACTTGATTTTCATTCATATTTGTTCAACCTCAATTAGTTCTGCTTCTTTATCTCTTAAAGCTATTCTCATTTTTCCAACTTTAACCTCTATGGTACTTTTACCTGGAGCATGCTCTAGTATCTCTATCAATGCTTCTTTCATTATTCCAAAAGATAAAAGTCTTTGCTTTAAATCACCATTAGCATTTAACCTCACTACCTTTAACTTTTCGCCTCTTTTAGATGTTGATAATATTTTCATTTTTACCTCTTTAAAAGTTGTATTTTGCCGTTACTTGTAAACGGTTAAAGTCAGATTCTGTTTTTTCAGAGTTCTCTTTATCATCCTCTATAACAAACATAACACCACCACTAAACTTATCGTTAAAGTTATACTCTACACCAAAATTTTGCTCTACAATATGTGCTTTATCACCATCTGAGTTTTTCTTACCTTGAAAATCACCATAAGCATAACTAAAATCAAAATTTTTCATAGAGTAAGATAAACTTGCCATTATAGATTCAACCTCTCTATCTTCAATAATTCCATCTAGTGTCATTGTATCCATACTTGTAAAAAGTGTTCCACCACCAAATCCAGCAAATGATGTTTTAGAATCTTTTCTATCACCATAATTATATGCTAAGTTTACTCCAAAATCATAAAGAGAAACTTCTGCCATAACACCATAAATATCTGCTTCTATACCACTTTTACTTTTTTCATTTTCACTTAGGTACTGAGTAGATAAACCAACTGAGATATTTTCACTATACTCATAGTTATATGAAACATCAAGATAGTAAGCATCAAACCCCTCATCTACATTATAATACCAAGCATTAGCATCAACCAAACCACTATAAGTAACACCAACTAAAGCAACACCATCACCATCTGTATCATCAACTTTAGCATCTATCCAACCATCTTCTAAACCAGTATCTACACCCTGCCATCTATTAAGATAACCAAGTGTAAAAGAAAATTCATTTAACTCATAATATGCCATAAATGCTTCAAAAGTATTCTGTATCATTCTAGCATCATCAGAATCGGCTAAAGGTGTATCAACAACTTGTCTACCGACACGAAGAGTTAAATCATTATATATATAATCTAAATAAGCTTCTGTTAAATTTGTATAATCCCCATCACTAGAAGATAATTCAGAATTTTGTTTCTCTTTATCTCCAGTTGCAAAACCCAAATCATAAGATGTTGTAACAGCCATCCCAGCCCCAAAACCTTTATATCTTGCTAACTCATACTTTAACATACCACCAAGAGCAGTAGCATAATTATCCTCTGTACCTTTAGCTTTCATATCATACCCAGCATAAACAGTTCTTACTTCACCACTTACTTTACCATCAGTAAACATTTTTGTAAACTGATTAACTGTTGATAACTCTTCTGATGCTGATAAAAGTGTAGCTGTACATAGTATTGGCAATAAACTTATTTTAATTATTTTTTTCAATTTTCATCCTTTTAATTATTGAAATAATAATCACTATCAACTTACAGATAACTTAATTATGATAATTCTTATCAATTTGTATTAATATAAAAATGCGATATAATTCCACTATTACAATTCAAGGCTATATATGAAATTTTTATTTACACCCTCTTCCCATTTTAATCTTGCGAATCTATTTACATTCGTAAATATTACAGCTGGTCTTATGGCAACTTACTTCATCACTCAAAATAACTTTTTTATTGCTATTATCTTAGCTTGGGTTGGTGGTGCTTTTGATATATTTGATGGGAAAATAGCGAGAAAATATTCTCTTTCAAATGAGTTTGGGATTCAACTAGATAGTTTTGCAGATTTTTTAAGCTTTGTACTTGTTCCTGTATTTTTAATATTTCAAGCAGTTTATGTAACTTCACTATCTAGTGCTACACTTATATTAGCATCAGTAATTAGTATATATTATGTAATATCAGGATTAAGAAGACTTATACATTTTAATATCAATGCTGATGCTGGTGAGGTAGATAAATTCTTTACAGGAGTTCCAACTCCACTAGGAGCTATAATATTATGGCTTGTATATCTTTCTCATATATATCTATCTGTACCTGCAATTGTAGTTATTGCTTTAATGGGAATTATAGGGTGGAGCTTAAACTCTAAGCTAAGAGTGCCACATCCTTAAGTTCTCATACCTTTTTGAGAGTATCGTTTAAGCATACTCTCATTTCCACTCACTCCACCACTATGAACATAGAGAATCTCTTCATTAGTTTGTTCTAATAAACACTTCCACATCCCACAAGCATAAAGCAAATCAAACTCAATTCCAGTTTTTAAAAGCTTTTCATATATATCTAAGAATTCAGGATATGGTTTTGCAAAATGGTATTTTTTACAAGGTTCTAAAATTACTAAATTATTTGGAATTTTATGGAGTGCTGACATTTGCTCTTTTAGATACTCAATATCTCCAATAGCTGGTGTAGTATAAACTTTATACTCAGGTAATGCAAATGCTAAATAGAGAGCTGTTGTACCTGTTCCAGATGGTGTAGCAATTGTTCTAGTTCTTAAATTAGCCTCTCTTATCTCATCAGCTAAAACTTTCACCCCATCTTTAGCACTTTTAACAGCTCCACCTTGATCAATTAAAAAAACTTTTTCATTTAGATTTATTCTCAAAGAAGCTATAAAATTTCTATATAGTTCATTATCTATCTCTATATGATTCATACCAAGCTTTTTAGAATGGTAATAATTTCCATACTCTAACTCTTTTTGAATCTTACTAATTGGTTTTGTATAATAAACAAATTCCCAACCCTTATCTTTACACATTGCAGAGATTGCTAACATAGCATTAGATTGAGTTCCACCATATGAGATTATTTTATTAAATTTGTCTTTTGGAGTTTGTAGAAGTGTGTAGAGTTTTCTATATTTATTTCCTGCTAAATAGGGATCTATCAAATCATCCCTTTTAACAAAAAAAGTTCTCCCATCCAAGTTTATCTTAGAGATAGGAGATGAGTTCATATCTATTTTTTTAATGGTGGAACTATTTTAGCTTTTTTAGTTAAAGATTCCATTTTATTTTTCATAACAATTTTAAATTTTTCCATTTTCAACCTTTGCTCTATAAAAGTTTTCACTTCATCAAAAGTTCTAGTTTTCTTAGCTTTTTTATCTTCTACATAGATTACATGGTAACCGAATTGTGTTTTTACAGGTTGCTTAGTAACTGTTTCACTTTTCATTGAAAAAACTTTATCATTAAATGCTGGTACCATTTGACCACGAGAAAAATAACCTAAATCACCACCTTTAACTCCACTAGGTCCAATTGACTTAGTTTTTGCTAATTCGATAAATTTATTTTTTAAAGCAACACCTTTTTTAGATTTTAACTGATTAATTATATCTTTCGCTTCACTTTCTGTTTTTACAAGGATATGACGAGCGTGAACACTCTCTTTTTCATCAAATTCAGCTTTATTGCTATTGTAATAATTTTTTAATTCTTTATTAGAAACTTTGATAGCATCCAATTGTTTTTTCTGCCAAACTTGAATTGCTAACTCTTTTTTAACTCTCTCTTGAACTTTTTTGTACTCTTCTTTAAACTCTTTAGATTTCATAGTACCAATTTTCTTAGCATCGTTATAAACTAACTCTTTTGCTATCAAACTATCTAATACTTGTTTTCTAAATTCAATCTGTTTTTCTGGTGGAACTTGGTTAAATCTACCTTGAGTTGCATTCATTAATGCAGTATCTACATCTTCTTGAGTGATTTTAGCACCATCTACTGTTACTAGAGTTTGTGCAGTTGCTATCGAAGCAGTAATTAAAAGTGTTGATAAGATTCTTGTTGCAATTTTCATAATAGGTGATTCCCTTGATTTGGTTTGAATTTCAGAATTTTAATCTTTTTATACTAATAGTTATTAAACAACTTGTTAAAATACAGCTATGAAAAAAGCAACAAAAAAAGATATAGAACAGATTCATCAACTTTTTATAGATAGATATAGTGATGCCGTTACAGAGTTAGAGTATAAAAATGCTTACGAATTAGTTATAGCTGTTGCTTTATCAGCACAATGCACTGATAAAAGAGTAAATATAATAACCCCTGCTCTTTTTAAAAAATATCCAACAGTAGAGCTTTTAGCCTCATCAGATTTAAACGATATAAAAGATTTAATAAAAAGTTGTTCATTTTTTAACAATAAAGCAAAAAATATACAAAATATGGCAAAAAGAGTTGTTGAAGTGTATGGTGGTGAGATTCCTATGGATGAAAAAGAGTTAATAACTTTAGCAGGAGTTGGACAAAAAACAGCAAATGTTGTGATGATAGAATATACTGGTGCTAATCTTATGGCTGTTGATACTCATGTTTTTAGAGTATCCCATAGACTTGGACTTAGTGATGATAAAACAGCTCTTAAAACCGAAGCAACACTTGTAAAAAAATTTAAAAATAATCTTCATGCTTTACATCAAGGGATGGTTCTTTTTGGTAGATATATTTGTACTGCAAAAAATCCTAAATGTGAAGAGTGTTTTTTAACTGATTTTTGTAAAACAAAAGAATCTTTTAAAGTATAAATCATATTTTTGATATAATTTTAAAATAATAATTATAAGGAAACAAATGAAAACTCAAACAATTTTAATGCCATTAGATATGCACCTACACCTTAGAGATACTGTTATGTTAGAAAATGTTGCTCCTCTTAGTGCATACAGTTTTAGTGGGGCTATCATTATGCCAAACCTTGTTCCACCTGTGGCTACTTTAGAAGATGTTAAAGCTTATAAAGAAAGAATTATGGCATCTGTTCCAAATGATTATTTTGAGCCTTATATGACTCTTTTTTATAAAAATTACGATAAAAAATTCTTAGAAAGTGTGGCTGATGAGATAAGTGCTATCAAACTTTATCCTGCTGGTATCACTACGAACTCTGAGGGTGGTGTTTCATCTTTTGATATTGAAGAGATGAGAAAAACCTTAGAAGCTATGAGTGAGTTAGAAATTCCACTTTGTGTTCATGGTGAGACTGATGGTTTTGTTATGGATAGAGAAGCTGAATTTATGTCCATATATGAGATGTTAGCTGTTAATTTTCCAAAACTAAAAATCATTATGGAACATATTACAACTAAAGAAGCAGTTGCAATGTTAGATAAATATGAAAATCTTCATGCAACAATCACTGTTCATCACCTACTTTTAACACTTGATGATGTTGTTGGTGGGATGATGATGCCCCATAATTTTTGTAAACCAATTGCTAAAAGACCAGAAGATTTAGATGCACTTCTTACTGTTGCACTTGAAGCTCATCCAAAAGTTATGTTTGGTTCAGATTCTGCACCACACCCTCAACATGCAAAAGAATCTTGTGGTTGTGCTGCTGGTGTGTTTACTGCACCTATCGCTCTTCAACTTTTATGTGAAATTTTTGAACAATATGACAAACTTGATAATTTACAATCATTTGTAAGTGACAATGCACAAAATATTTATGGAATCTGCCCAGAATTTAAAGAGATAGTTTTAGAAAAAAGAGCTTTTACAATACCTGAACATTATGGAAGTGTTGTACCTATGTATGCTGGACAAACTATTAATTGGGCTATTGAGAGTGTCGAATAAAATACTTCTACTTGAAGATGATACTCTTCTAGGGGAGAGTATTGTAGATTTATTAGAGGATAATAATTTTACAATTTCCCACTCTAAAAATGGGCAAGATGCCTTAGATTTAACTTTTAAAAAAAAATTTAATTTATACTTGTTCGATATAAATGTCCCACTTATTGATGGAATCACTCTTTTGAAAGAGCTTCGTGAAGCTGATGATATAACACCTACAATTTTTTTAACATCACATAAAGATAAAGAAAAATTAAAAGATAGTTTCTTAAGTGGTGCAGATGATTATATAACAAAACCATTTGATAATGATGAACTTATATTTCGCATAAAAGCTATTTTAAGACGAACTCAAACCCAAGAGATAAAATGTATAAATTTACTATGCTTAGATGAAGAGCATAAACAATTTATATATGATGGCAAAGATTTAGAACTCTCAAAAAAAGAGTATGAGCTTTTAGTATTACTAATGAAACATATAAATAAAACAGTAACAAAAGAGAGTATTATAGATACATTATATAGTAGTAGTGATGTAGCTAGTGATGGAGCAATTAGAGTATATATAAATCGTCTAAAACAAATTTTACCTCAAATGAAAATAGAAAATATTCGGGGAATAGGCTACAAACTTGTTTCGTAATCTTCGTATAAATATTTTTATTTATTACTTTACAACTGTATCCTCTTTTTTAAGTGTCTTATACTATATTCTAATTATTGTGAAGATTCAAAATATATTTTTAGTAGTTATTGTTATGCTATGTTTTGTAATTTTATCTGCTGTTATGATATCAAAACTTGCCATTGACCCTCTACAAGAACATGTTATAAATCTAAGAAACCTTTCAAAAGAAACTCTTCATGAATTAAATCTACCAATTAGTACAATTACCACAAACTTACAAATGTTAGAAAAAAATATAACTACTCAAAAAGATTTAAAAAGAATAGATAGAATTAAAAAAGCTTCTACTATGCTACAAAATAGATATAATGAACTAGAGTATATGATTAAGACTCAAACGGCACAAGATGTAAAAGAGGAGTTCGATTTAAAAAAACTGATAGATGATAGAATCGAATTTTTAAACCCTATCTATCCTGATTTTGTATTCAATATAAATACAAACAGAACTATGCTCCTTAGTGATAAAATCGGATTAAGCAAAGTTATTGACAATATTATAGATAATGGTGTAAAATACTCAACTGACAAAAAGATTATAGATATAAAAATAGAAAACTTTGAACTAAATATAAAAGACTATGGTAAAGGTATGGATGAAGTTGAAATTATCCATATATTTGATAAATACTATCAAGCCAATACAGAGATGAAAGGGTTTGGAATAGGTCTAACTATGGTAAAACGATTTTGTGATACTAATAATATAGAGCTAAATTTCAAATCATCTCTAAATAAAGGTACAGAAGTAAAACTAAAATTTAAGGAATTTTAATGACTGAATCAGAACTAATGCAATTTGCTGAACAATCACTAGATTATGGTGTAATGGGTATTTTAATACTTATGAGTATCACTACTTTATGGTTATTTATAGAGAGAATGATGTTTTATAAATCAATCAGAATAGAAGATTATGAGCATAGAGATAAACTTGAACTTGACTTAACAGACAACATAAGTGTAATTAGTTCTATCGGTTCAAATGCTCCATATATCGGTTTACTTGGAACTGTTCTTGGGATAATGATTACTTTTTACACAATGGGTGATGCTGAAGCTGTTGATGCAAAAAAAATTATGACTGGTTTAGCACTTGCACTAAAAGCAACTGCTATGGGTCTTATTGTAGCGATTCCAGCTATTGTTACATATACTATTGTACTAAGAAAAGTTGAGAGAATCTTAACAAAGTATGATGTAGTTAATGATAGTAAAGAGAATTAATTCTAATGGCTAAATGTAAAAAACATTATAAAAAATTTGATGAAATTAATGTAATTCCATTTATAGATATTATGCTTGTTCTTTTGGTTATGGTTTTAACAACTGCAACATTTATAAAACAAGGTATCATCCCAATTGATTTACCAGAAGCAAAATCTAGTAAAAAAAGTGATGATTTAAAAGAAACAACTATATATGTAAATTCTAAAGGTGAAATATTTTTAGAAAAAGAAAAAATGGATTTAAAAACTCTAGAAGAAAGACTATCTCAAATATCAAAAACACAAACAGTTGTTTTGAGAAGTGATAAAGAATCTAAATTTCAAGACTTTGTAAGTGTTATGGATATTTTAAAAAGATTAGAACACGAACAGCTTTACATAGTTACAAAAGAGTAACTAGTAAGCTTTTGGCATCAATTTAATATTAAAATTATCAGCCTCATCCATTTTTTCCACACTTTTTATCTTATTTACAATTATCTTTTTAGTAGTATTAGTATCAAACTTTTTTTTATCTACTTCAGATACATCATGAAAAAGTGTAGTTGCTATAAAAAATAGAACCATAATAACTACAATACTCGAATAAAAGAGTATATAGTTTTTTATGTGTCCTGATTCAAAAGGATTATCCAATTACATCATCCCTGGCATTCCACCCATATTAGGCATTCCACCACCCATATCAGCAGGAGCAGGTACATCTTCTGGAATCTCAAAGATTGCAGCTTCAGTTGTTAAAAGTAAACTTGAAACAGAAGTAGCATTTGTAAGAGCTACACGAGCCACTTTTAGTGGGTCAATAATTCCAGCTTTAAACATATCAACATACTCACCAGTCGCAGCATTAAAACCTATGTTTTCATTTTCAGCTAACTCAACTGCATTTACTACAACACCAGTATCAAAACCAGCATTTTTAGCTATCTGCTTAATAGGTGCTTTTATAGCACGAAGTATAATCTCACAACCAATTAGTTGATCACCCTCTAAATCAAGAGAAACTTTAGCACCAGCACGAACTAGAGCAGCTCCACCACCAATAACGATTCCCTCTTCAACAGCAGCTTTTGTAGCACTTAGTGCATCATCAACTCTATCTTTTTTCTCTTTCATCTCAGTCTCAGTTGCAGCACCAACTTTGATTACTGCTACACCACCACTAAGTTTTGCAAGTCTTTCTTGAAGTTTTTCTTTGTCATACTCAGAAGTTGTTGTACTCATTTGAGTTTTAATCTCAGTAATTCTAGCTTTAACATTAGCCTCTTCACCAGCACCATTTACAATTACAGTATTGTCTTTGTCAATAATCACACGAGTAGCTTGACCTAACATCTCAATACTAGCACCCTCTAAAGTATGACCAGTCTCTTCAGATATAACAACACCAGCAGTTAGAGTTGCGATGTCAAGAAGCATTGCTTTTCTTCTATCACCAAAACCGGGAGCTTTAACAGCAGAGATATTTAAAACACCACGAAGTTTATTTACAACTAAAGTAGATAATGCTTCACCCTCAACATCTTCAGCGATGATAAGTAAAGGACGGTTTGTTTTTTGAACTTGTTCTAAAACTGGAAGTAAATCTTTAAGTGAAGAGATTTTACCATCCATTAAAAGAATCCAAGGATTCTCAATCTCAGCAATCATCTTCTCAGCATTAGTAATGAAGTAAGGGCTTAAATAACCACGGTCAAACTGCATACCCTCAACAACATCAAGTTCATCAGAGATTCCCTTTGCCTCTTCAACAGTAATAACACCATCTTGACCAACTCTATCCATAGCTTCAGCAATCATATCACCGATGTCAGTATCAGAGTTAGCAGAAATTGTAGCAACTTGTGCAATATCTTGCTTACCATTTACAGTTTTTGAAGATGCTTTAAGGTTTGCTAAAATAGCTTCACAAGCTTTATCCATCCCTCTTTTAACCTCAACTGGGTTTGCTCCAGCAGTGATATTTCTAAGACCCTCAGAAAAAATTGCATTTGCTAGAACTGTCGCAGTAGTTGTACCATCACCAGCCTCATCAGCAGTATTTGATGCTACCTCTTTTACAAGTTGAGCTCCCATATCTTCTAGTTTGTCTTTAAGTTCAACTTCACGAGCCACAGAAACACCATCTTTAGTGATAACTGGAGCACCATAACTTTTTTGAATAAGCACATTACGACCACGAGGACCCATTGTTACTTTTACAGCATTTGTTAGTTTTTCAACACCACGAGCTAAGCTATTTCTAGCATCATCCGAAAATATAATCTCTTTACTCATTTAATTATCCTATTATCCCAAAAATATCTTCAACATCTAGCACTAAAAATTTTTCAGCACCCATTGAAACTTCATTACCTGCATACTTACCAAAAAGTACAACATTACCATTCTCTAAAACTTCTACATCTTTACTAACAGCTACAACTTCACCACGAGATGGTTTCTCTTGTGCATTATCAGGGATAATAATCCCAGAAACAGTAGTATTTGCTTCCTCTACTCTTTTAACTAAAACTCTATTGCCCAATGGTTGAAAATTCATTTAAGTTCCTCTTTAATTTAGTTTATTTAATTGGTGGGATTTTACCATAAAATGTATAACGATTTATATCAAATAAAATTTTATAATTTAAGGTGTTTAAAAGGTTCTTATGATTATAATTCCACCCTACAAACGGATGTCAGGGTAGCTCAGCTGGTTAGAGCACTGGTCTCATAAGCCGGGGGTCGGGGGTTCAAGTCCCCCCTCTGACACCATCCTTAAAATCTCAAAAAAACATACTTTTAAATATTTTTTATCTACTGTGTTAAAAATGTGTTAGATTTATTCTAATTACTAGACAAAACCATTATATTATTTATATATGCAATGCTAATTAATTGTTGAAATTGATAAAATAAGATTATGTGAAAAGAATTTTTAGTTGAAGAGGGTTGAGATATCAGCCAATGCAAGTACATATTTATCAGATTTAGAATGTATCTCTTTTTCTAAATGAGTTACTGCTTGTACTTGAGTCATTGTATTATTACCTAAGAGTATCTTTAACTCATTGATAGCTTACTATTGAGCATCGACTGCACTTTTTTACCATTATCTCAAATCTTTTTTTAAACAAACTTCCATAATCTTGTATTTTAGTTGATTGTACTTAGATTAACTTGTGTAGAGAAGTATGTTTATATAAATATGATTTTAAAAATTAAAAATAAATATCTCTACCCATTTTTAAGTTTTCTAAGTGCCTCTTCCTCGTTATCTGTTCTCATTAAAGATTCCCCAACCAAGAAAGCATCTACACCAGCCTTGCTTAAATCATCTAACTGCCCATGCTCATAAATTCCACTTTCAGCTACGATTACTTTTCCGTTTGGTATAAGTGGGATTAGGTCATAACAAAGATTCATATTCATCTCAAATGTTTGTAAATTTCTATGGTTAATTCCAATAATATCACTTCCTGCATAGATAGCTTTAACCAAGTCTGGCTTATCATGAACCTCAACCAATGCTTCCATACCTAAATGTCTTGTGTATGCTAAAAGTTCTTTTAACTCTTTCTTACTTAATGCTGCTGCAATTAATAAAATAAAATCTGCACCATGAACCATTGCTTCAACAATTTGATATTTTGAAACTATAAAATCTTTTCTAAGTAGTGGGATTCCCACATATCTTCTAATCCCACCAAGATAATCAAGTGAACCTTGAAAAAAGTGAGGCTCAGTTAAGATAGAGATAGCACTAGCCCCTCCTCTCTCATAAGCCTGAGCAATCTCTAATGGATCAAAATTCTCTCTTATTACACCCTTTGATGGTGAAGCTTTTTTAACCTCTGCAATAATTCTATAAGGATCTTCCTCTGTCGCAGTTAAGTATGGAAAAACATCTCTAGGAACTCTTGCATTGTATGCTAACGAACGACCAAGCCAATCTAGTGAAAATTCTTTCTCTCTTTTTACTAAATCTTCTTTTGTTTTTTTAATTATATCATCTAATATCATCTTATCTTTTAACCTTTTTTTGTTTTGTTATACATCTATTTATCGCATCTATATGCTCTATAACCTCTTTATTAAATCCACCCTCTAACTCTATAACTTTATCCATATATTTTTTAGCTTTTTTACACTCACCTAATTTATAGTAACCCCAAGCTAGTGAATCTAAATAATAGTATGAATCAGGATCAGCCAATAAAGCTTTTTTTATAAAAGCTATCCCTTTTACAACATCTATCTCATGTTCTATAAGTAAGAAACCAAAATAATTAAGATACAAAGGTTTATCATTTTTAATCATAACTTTTTCAAATTTTTCAACTATCTTCTCTAAAGATTTTTTATTATTTTTATCCTCTAAACTCTCATAATCACAAATAGCACTTTTAGCCAAATACTCTATATCACCACTCTCTTTATAAAGTTTGTTTGCTAAGATAGAAGCCTTTTCATAATTTTTCATATCAATATATATAGTAAGAAGTTGCCTATCATCAATAGATGTTTTTTCTAAAAAGTTCATACTTTTAATATACTCTTTTTGATACTGATAAATTTGAACTATCTTTACTGCAATATCTTTATTTTTGTTTAATTCATAAACTCTTAAGTATGTAGATAACAAACCATCTATATCTTTTTCATTACTATAAAATGCAATAAGTCTTGAAGAAATTTTTAGCGAATAACCATGAGTTTTTGCATGTGTTTCTAATATTCTTATAGCTTTAGATTTCTCTTTTAAATTTACATACAATATTACAGATAGCTTATCTAAAATAATTTCATTGTAATCTTTTAAATAAATACCTTTTAAATAGTTTACAGCTTTATCAAACTTTTTTTGTTTAACATAAATATCTGCAACTAAGATATTGTTATCGATAATTTTAGTCTCTTCAGCTAATATAAGAGCCAGTTTTTCTGCCTCATCTAATCTTGATAGTTGAATAAGTGCAATAATTTTCATTTTTAATAAAATTGAATCATATTTAGGCATTTTAGTATACTTATCTACCCTCTCAATAACATCTAAACTTTTTGATTGCAATAGTAGATTTTTAATACTTCTATATAGATACTCTTTTTTTTTCGATTTATAATAAAGAGTATCATACAATTCACTAGCCCTATTATAATCTTTTATTTGTTCAGATCTCAATGCAAACAATATATACAAATCTTCTTGCTCAAATGCTTTTTCACTTGGTTTATATATAGTAGTTTCTGTCGGTATTTTAGGAGTTTTACTATTTATACATCCAGAAAATATAAACATAATAAAAATAGCTAAAAGTAAATTATTCATCTTTAATCCCTGGACACTCTAATTTTAATTCATCAACTCTTGTTTTATAATATTCCCAAAATGGAAAAGTTTTACATTGTAATGGACGAGCATCATAAATAGTACATCCATTAGAAAGTCTATCATAAAAAATACATTCATAAGAATCATTATGCTTAATCTCTTTAATTGAGTATTTATAACCCTTTTTAAAAAGATACTCTTTTACAAATTCTCTAACATCAAGGTTCAATAGTTTTGCTATTTTTTCTATCTCTATTTTAGTAACATATATATATCCACTTTCACCCGTACAACATCTACCTTGACAAGTGGCACAAGCAGACCAATCAAAACTATATGGATAACCCTCTTCTTTTATTATAGTTGACATTTTATACTCTGTGTTGAAGCTTTTTGGTTCATAATCTTCACTTCTTTAGTAAATTCATCCCCATCAATAGTAATAATTGGTTTCCAAATATTCATCATTGATAATGAACTATTTCTTACATGCACTAAAACCAAAGAAGCCCCTTTATCTAATTTTGGATGAACAAACTGAACATCAACAACCCTAAGTTTTACTTTTTCTAACTCAGCACAAATCAACCCAAACTGTGAAGCATCATAACAAAATATAAAATGAGCCTTAGGTTTTAACAACTGTGAAACTTTCTTAAAAAAATCTTTTAATGGTAAGTTTATATTATACCTTGCATTAAATAATATCTCATTATCACTTTTTGCAACACCATCATGATAGAATGGGGGATTTGAAACTATATAATCATATTTATTTGTTATCTCTATATCTAAAAAATCACATTTATGTAGTTTATATGGAATCTTATTTACTCTAGCATTAATTGTAGAAAATTCTATAAATACTTTCTGCTTTTCAACAGCTTCTAACTCTATTTTTGGGTTATCCCTTGCTACTAAAAGACCTACGATTCCACAACCAGCACCAATATCTAGTAGCTTTCCCTTAGGTGAAAATGAGTTAATAAAATTGTATAAAAAAATAGAATCACTATTATATGAATAGCCATTTTTTGGCTGATAAAGAAGCATCAATAACCTTTTAGAGTATAATTATGCAATTATACTAAAAGTGATTAAAAAAGGTATTAAATGATTATTATTCCAGCTAGATTAGCATCGACTAGATTTCCTCAAAAAGTATTAGCAGATATTGGTGGTTTACCAATGGTTGTAAGAACAGCAAAAAGAGTATCCCATCTTGATAGAGTTGTAGTTGCAGGAGATGATGAACTTATAATCAATATATGCAAAAAGCATGGAATTGAAGCTATGCTAACATCAACTACTCATAAAAGTGGTACTGACCGTATAAATGAGTGTGCGAATCTTTTAAACATAGATGATAATGAGCTTATTGTTAATGTACAGGCTGATGAACCTTTTATTGAACCAGAAGTGGTAAAATCTCTAATGACTAAACTAAAAGAGCTTCAAAAAAATAAAGAACCATTTATTATGGGAAGCTGTTTCAATGCTATAAATGCAGATTCTGCTAAAGACCCAAACTTAGTAAAAGTTGTTTTAGATGAAAAAGATAATGCTATATACTTTTCCCGTTCACTTATACCTTACAACCAAGGTGGTGGAGCAAAGTATTTTGGTCACATTGGAATCTATGGATTTAG
>Ga0256842_1001682_pt1 | contig 17279 bp, 16 predicted proteins | sample 4559240metaG_FD_185973 | JGI IMG/M metagenome (GOLD analysis project Ga0256842, IMG submission 185973) | Hydrothermal vent microbial communities from Guaymas Basin, Mexico - 4559-240 | ecosystem: Environmental > Aquatic > Marine > Hydrothermal vents | place: Mexico: Guaymas Basin | collected...
AGATTTATATAGGAGCCTAAAGATGATAAAAGATAAAACCTTGCTGGAAAGATATACAAGGGTGCTTTTCTGGGGGCTTGAGACTGCTAGACATTCTAAGTTTTCAAAACATGATATTATCCTTGTAAGATACGATGCTCCTGGCAGAAAACTTGCCAACTTCCTTTTCAAAGAAATTTTAAAAAGAAAAATGTATCCAGTGCAGAGGATAACTCTATCCCCTTTTATGGAACATGCCTTTTATTCCATGGGTGATGATGATCAGCTTTCATTCATTCCCCCTGGAGAAAAGGAGCTCTTTAACCATTTAAACGGACTTATCTCTATCCTTGCACCTGAATCTCTCACTCACCTAAAAGATGTGGATCCATCAAAGATTGGCAAGTCACTTTTAACAAGGAAAATATTAAGGGATATATTGGATGAAAGGGAAAACAGAGGGGATTTTAGCTGGACCCTCTGCCTTATGCCAACTAAAGAACTTGCTCAAAATGCAGGCCTTACCCTTCAAGAATACACAGAACAAATCATTAAAGCATGTTATCTAGATTTTGAAGAACCTGAAAAAAAATGGCAAGAAATATATGAAAGTGCAATGGAGATAAAGAATTTTTTAAACTCATTACAAATAGAGACATTGCATCTTGAATCGGAAAAATGTGATCTATATGTTACACCTGGCAAAAAAAGGAGATGGGTTGGAATTTCAGGACATAACATACCTAGTTTTGAAATATTCACCTCCCCTGATTGGAGAGGTACAAATGGAATCTTTTACATGGACCAGCCCTCATTTAGGTCGGGAAATTTAGTGAAGAACCTTACCCTTAAATTCAAAAACGGAGTTGTTGTGGAACTTTCTGCAGAACAAGGAGAAGAATTTGTAAAAAAACAGATAAAAGTTGATCCAAATGCTTGTAAAATTGGTGAATTTTCATTAACAGACAAGAGATTCTCCAGAATAGACAAATTCATGGCACATACCTTATATGATGAAAATTTTGGTGGAGAGAATGGCAATTGTCATATAGCCCTTGGGGCCTCATATGCAGAGACTTATGCAGAAGGTGGGGCCAACTTAACAAAAGAATTAAGGGAAGAATTGGGTTTTAATGACTCAGCACTCCATTGGGATTTAGTAAACACTGAACCCAAAAGGGTCACTGCAAAATTGGCAGGTGGTGGTACAACGATAATTTATGAAGATGGGATGTTTAAGATATAAAAGGTGAGAAAATATTATGCACCAGATGTCCCTCCCACAGACTATTATGGATATAATATTTATGGTCTCTGCAAACACTAGCCATGACTTTGATTAGTGGTCAAATTGGCTGAGGGTGAAAGTAAAAAACAAAAAAGGACTCTTATGTAAAGAGCCCTTTTTGCTATTTATTATTATGATTCTATTGGTATCTTTTTGCCCTTTGATTCTTCTTTCTTGGGCAGTTTTATCTCCAACACACCATTTTTAAACTTTGCAGACACCTTGCTTTCATCTATCTCAGCAGGTAAAGGTATTGTTCTGTAAAAGGACCCATATCTGCATTCTACCCTGTGGAAATTGTCCTTTTTCTCTTCTTCTTCAAACTTCTTTTCGCCCTTTAATACCAATGTATTATTCTGGATAGTGAGTTCTACATCCTTTGGATCAATACCAGGAATTTCAGCCTTTACCTTTATTTCTTTATCATTTTCACTGATATTTACTGCTGGATACTGTGGTTCTCCAAATAATGAAAAGTTAAATGGCTCTCTCCAAAAAGATTCTATTATATCAAAGATATCACTACTTTTTGGTACATCACTACTTCTTCTTAATGTTGGTAATAAATTTCTTAACATATCACATCCCCTCCTTTTTTGGATTTTTTTCTCATTTTTTATTATTAAAAATAATCAAAATATATAATTAGTCAAGGGGTATTAATCAAACACAAATTAAATTATATCCCAGATATTTCCAACAGATACTCCCTTTGTGTTTAACTCATTGATTTTGTTTTTATCTCCCATAACAACAATGATCCCTTTATCCTTTAGTTCTCTTAATATTGTTGCAAACTCTTTAAATACATTCTTTTTGCAGGACAAAACCTCATCTCTAAGTCTTTGTCTTACATCTAAAGTATCACCAACAAGATATCTCTTCATTGCAACTACTCCTTTTTCATCTGGTAGCATATAGGTGTCTATATCAGACATGGTGCCTATTATTGCCTTTTCTAGCTCCTTTTCATCTAGATTTAACTCATCTAAAAACGTTGAAGTATTATCATAAACCTTCAATGTCTCTATGCAATTTGGGTCCCTGTACGAAACAAAACTCAGTGTCTCTGAGAACCTATCAAGATCCACAAAACCACCATAAGCACCACCTTCTACCCTCACCTTATCCCAAATATATGTATTTCTTAGATAACGAGACACAACTAGATGTGATCCATTGAACTTATATCCTATACCTTTAAGATCCATTGCCTTGCCCACATAATTTACTTGCGCTGGGATACAAATGCCTTCATTTCCCATTTCAACTTGATAACTCATTTTTTTCATAGATCTTTTATCTAAACCAATACTCTTTGCAAGATCAGAAGCAAGAGATTTTGCATAAGTATAAATATCTTCCTTACATGTTATATTCAAAATTATTGGAATTGAATTTATTATATATTCTTTCACATCTTCTAATTCTTCTAAAACTCTATCAAAATTTTTTTCGCACTTTTTTATCAAAAATCTCAAAAACAACAAGTAAGTTATACCATTTATCTGTTCATCCAACCAGCAAGCAGAATCAAGTTTTGATTTTAGTCGTTTAATTACAAATCTGTGTCCCATTGGAATTAATGCGCTCTCCATCCTGGCCTTTTCTTGATATAAGATCTGCATTAATCTCTCTTTGTTATTTAGATTTAACTCTGTAAAAATTTCATTTAATATAGCAAAGAGATCTGGTATGTTTTGTTGCATTGCCTTTGATCTAAGTATAAATCTTGCTATATTCTTTTTTTCTGTAAAATGTTTTTTAATAAATGTTTGATATTCAATTCCACCTGTTTTTTGCTGTATCCACTTATCAAGTTCCACATAATCACGTTTTTTGGTCCCCATTTCAGTTAATGCACGACCCAAAATATTTACATATCCTAGATATTTCTGTGGGAGAAATTTTATGTCAAAGGCTATGTCAAGATATAAAATATTATTAGTTGGAATGTCATGTAATAAAATCTCACCTTGTGGGATACTTTCTATTACAGTTGGTATCTCTTTTTCTCTTTTTTCAATATCTTTTATTTTAACATATGGAATCTTACCCAGTGCCTCTTTTGAAGAAGGTGTATTTTGATATCTTTTTAATCTTTCAAGATCTTGGATCACCGTGCGTGGACTATCAATTTTACTCAATATCTTTTTAACCTTTTGTCTTTCTTTTTCTTTTAGCTGATCATTTAACTTAGGATCTGGCATGAGCTTTACCACACTCATATGTGTGTTATTCAAAAAATATTTTGCAACTAGCTCTTCAAAAATCCTCTCTCCCAGTGCAAGCTTTTCTTTAATCAAGTTTAATGGCTTTTCAAAACACAGACAAAGTAGTGGATCTTCATCATAAAGCCAGGTGGTAAGCGACTCAAACATTACCACTAACCCACGGGGCAGATTTCCACTATTTAATTCCCTTAAATCAAACTCCAACCTGTTTATTGCTGCCTCTATTAAATCTTTATCAAAACCATTTTTATACACATCTTCCAATGTATTTTTTATAACATCAAACACCTTATCAAAATTCTTTGGATCAACACCTTTTAGCCCAGTAGAAAAATACATCTGCCTCAAATCTTGTTCTAATCCCACACCACAGATACCTTCTCCAAGCCCAGATTCTATCAGTGCCTTTTTTAAAACAGAAGAGTCCATATTTATAAGCAAATTTTCAATGATTCTAAAGGCAAAATTCATATACAAAAGAGATGTCTCTTCCAAAAGCCAATTAAAAGTAATCATAGATTTTGCTGATGATCCATCTAATGCAGGATAAAAAAATTCCAGAGTTCTGGGTTTAGAAAATCTTTTTTGGATAGCAATTTTAGAATCAACATGTTTTGAGGTATATGCAGATAGATACTCCTCTAATTTCTCAAGCCTCAAATCTTCATCATCATCACCCCAAAAAAAGATCCTTGCATTAGATGGATGATAATATCTTTTATGAAAATCTAAAAAATCCTCATAAGTTAAATTTATTATCTCATCTGGATGTCCCCCTGAGTCAAATCCATAGGTATTTTCTGGAAATATGCTTTGTTGAGAATATTCCATTAATAAAGAATCAGGAGAAGAGTAAGCCCCTCTCATCTCATTATAAACCACTCCAACTATGGATGAATCTTCTGGATTGTTTTTATTATATTCTAGATGCCAACCTTCTTGCATAAATATCTCTTTTGTAAGCAGTGGATTAAATACTGCATCCAAATAGACATCTATTAAGTTATAAAAATCAGTAAGATTTTGTGATGCAACAGGATAGGATGTTTTATCAGGAAATGTTAATGCATTCAAAAAAGTCTGCAGTGATCCCTTTAAAAGCTCCACAAAAGGCTCTTTCACAGGATATTTTTTTGAGCCACACAACACAGAATGTTCAAGTATATGTGGAACACCTGTTGAATCTTTTGGAGGTGTCCTAAAGGTAATTCCAAATACCTTGTTCTCATCGTCATTTTTTATTGAGAGAATTTCTGCCCCTGTATTTTTGTGTTTGTAAAAATTTGCAACAGAATCCAACTCCTTTATTTCCCTTGCCCAGATAAAATCAAAATTTTTATTCATCATTGTCCTCCTCTATAAATAAAAAGGCCTGCACAAAATTTTGCAGGCCAGATAATCTTATGTTTTATCATCTCATAACAATTAATAACTCAATGTTCCTGGTGTTCTTGGAAATGGGATTGCATCTCTGATATTTGACACTGCACACAGAAACATAACAAATCTATCAAAGCCCAGTCCAAAACCTGAATGAACCACAGATCCATATCTTCTGAGATCAATATACCACTCATACTCCTCAATATCCATATTTTTTTTCTGCATATTCTCAATAAGCACATTGAGTCTTTCTTCCCTCTGGCTTCCTCCAACTACTTCTCCAACCTTTGGTAAAAGTATATCCATTGCAGCAACTGTATTGTTATCATCATTAACCCTCATATAAAATGGCTTTAACGTTCTGGGATAATTATAAACAACCACTGGTCCCTTAAACTGTTTTTCACATAAATATTTTTCATGTTCAGTATGGATATCATCTCCCCAGATTGGCTCAAATTCAAAGTTTTCTTTTTTATGTGCAGATTTTAATATCTCAATAGCTTCACTATATTCTATCCTAACAAAAGGGTCTTTCACTACCTTTTCCAGCCTGCCTATAAGCTCTTTATCAACAAACCTTCTAAAGAGTTCTATGTCCTCTCTGCATGTTTCCAATACATTTTTTGTTACAAATTTTATAAACTCTTCAGCTAAATCAATATTGTCATTTAGATCAAAAAAGGCCATCTCTGGCTCAACCATCCAAAATTCAGCAGCATGTCTTGGAGTATTGGAATCTTCTGCCCTGAAAGTTGGACCAAATGTATAAACCCTGCCTAAACCCATACAAAGGGCTTCAGCTGCCAATTGACCTGAAACAGTGAGATAGGCATTTTTTGAAAAAAATTTTGTTTCCTTTTCTCCCCTTTTTATTAATTGAAATAGTTCACCGGCCCCTTCACAATCAGAAGATGTTATAATTGGGGTATGGATGTAGTGAAAATCCCGCTCCTGAAAAAACTTATGAATAAAAAAAGCAGCTTTTGATCTGATCCTATTAATTGCACTATATTTATTTGTCCTAACACGCAAATGAGCTATTTTTCTCAAAAATTCATCTGAATGCCTTTTCTTTTGTAAAGGATATTTTTCAGGATCAGCCTCACCTAACAAATACACTTTTTTGCATTGTAATTCCCACTTTTGTTTAGATCCTATAGATAGCACTAGATCTCCAACTGCCTTTATTGAACTACCCAATGTAATCTTTTTTAATTGATTTTTATCTAGCCTAGTATGGTCTATGACCAGCTGTAAATTTTGAAGACACGAACCATCATTTATCTCCACAAAGGAAAAGCCTTTAGAATCCCTTCTGGTCCTAACCCATCCACACACTTCTAAATCTAAAATCTCTCTATCTTGTTTTAAAATCTCTCTAACTGTTTGTTTTTGTTTCATACTTAAGCTCACTTTCTAAACAAATAGAAGATTAAAGAAAACAAAACACTAATCAAAAGACAAGTGACCCATGGAAAGTAAAACTTAAAACCAGGTTTTTCAATATAAATATCTCCAGGCAATCTACCTAATGGAAATTTGCCACCAATGGGAAACTTAGAAAAAATCACCAATACTATCCCAATAAATATCAGAACTGAACCAATTTGTATAAGAAGCTTTCCGATATCTCCCATTGCAATTCTCCTAAAAAGATCTCCTCTTATATTCTTATTATATACAATGAAAATTAATTGTAAATATGAAAGAATGCAACCAACTATATGGGGGATGCGTTGGAATAAAAAATGATTTATTAAATCTATGTTTGGAAAGTAAGGGGCTGCCTAATAAGCAGCCCCTTACTTTATGCCTTACAAACTATTTTTTATCCTTTCCATTGCCTCAACTACATTTTCCCTGAAATTAAATGCACTAATCCTCACATATCCTTCACCGCATTTTCCAAATCCACTTCCAGGGGTGCAAACAACTCCGCACTTGTTTAAAAGCAGATCAAAAAATTCCCATGAGTCCATTTTTGCATCAATCCACACATAAGGGGAATTATCACCACCAACAAAGCTATATCCCATTTTTTCCAGACTATCCTTTATTATCTTTGCATTTTCTAGATAATAATTAATTAATTCTCTTACCTGTTTAGCACCTTCTTCACTGTATATTGCCTCGGCACCCCTTTGAACTATGTAAGATACGCCATTAAATTTTGTTGACTGTCTCCTAAGCCACAAATCTCTAAGGGATACTTTCTTGTTATTTTTCGTATATCCATAACACTCTTTTGGCACAACAGTGTATGCACACCTAACCCCAGTAAAACCTGCTGTCTTAGAAAAACTTCTAAATTCCACTGCAACTTCCTTTGCCCCTTCCACTTCATAGATGGAATGGGGTATAGAATCATCCCTTATAAAGGCTTCATAAGCAGCATCAAAAAGTATAATTGCTTTATTCTCCCTAGCATAATCTACCCATTTCTTTAACTCATCCTTTGTAATAACAGCACCTGTGGGGTTATTTGGAAAGCATAGATAGATCACATCTACCTTTTCTTTGGGAAGATCAGGTAAAAATCCATTTTCTTTGGTGCACTCCAGATACACAATATTCTCATATCTTCCATCGCTATTTAGATTACCTGCCCTTCCAGCCATTACATTGGTATCAAGATAAACTGGATAAACTGGATCAGGGATTGCCACCTTTACACTTAGGTCAAATAATTCTTGAAAATTACCAGTATCACACTTTGCTCCATCTGAGACAAATATCTCATCAGCAGATATATCCACTCCCCTTTTCTGAAAATCCCATAGCGCTATCTTCTCCCTCAAAAAACTATATCCCTGTTCAGGTCCATATCCTTTGAAAGTATCACGATTTGCCATATCAGATACTGCCTTTTGCATGGCATCTATACACACCTTTGGAAGGGGCAAGGTAACATCACCTATACCCATCCTGATTATCTTTTTGTCTGGATTATTTTTTTGATATTCTTCTACCCTTTTTGCAATCTCCACAAAGAGATAAGATTTCTGAAGTTTCAAAAAATTTTCATTAACATAGATCATAGACAAAAACTCCTAAAACTTTGCCATAAAGTTTACAGAGACATTATGCGCCCTTTACCTTCTGAAAATCACTCAAAAATTTCTCCAGACCAATATCTGTCAAAGGATGAGATGCCAGTTTTTTGATTACCTTAAATGGAATTGTGGCTATGTGTGCGCCAATAAGTGCTGCCTGTCTTACGTGCTCTGGATGCCTTATACTTGCAACTATAATCTCAGTCTTAAAATTATAATTTTTATACACCTGCACAATCTCTTCAACTAGCTTCATTCCCCTTTCACCAATATCATCCAATCTCCCAACAAAGGGGCTTACATATGATGCACCAATCTTTCCTACCAAAAGTGCCTGGTTTAGAGAAAATACTAAAGTAACATTGGTGGGGATTCCTTCCCTTTCTAAAAAATATGAGGCCTTTATTCCCTCTTCAGTCATGGGTATCTTGATCACCACATTTGGCCCAAACTTTACAAGCTCTCTGGCCTCTTTTATCATCCCTTCAAAATCAGTAGCAAGTACCTCTAAACTAACAGGACCATCCACAATCTCACAGATCTTTTTCGCTATTTCATTAACATTTCCACCCTCTTTTGCCATAAGTGAAGGATTTGTAGTCACCCCATCTATAAGTCCCATCTTTTTTGCTTCTTCAATTTCTTTGATATTTGCTGTGTCTATAAAAAACTTCATGGTAACATACCTCCTCTGTATTTAAATTTTATCCCCTTTTTGCATAACTTTGCCTGTTAGATAGGTCTCATATCCCCCTAATTGTTCTAGTTTTTCCTTAAACCTATCACTATTTATTATCTCAAGTAAAATCTCAATCTTAGGATCGTTTATCACCTCTTTTAAAATCACTAGGTCATATCTTTCCTTGGCAACTGGGATAAAGTCAAGCCCAAGGGCCTTGGCTGCAGCATAAATCCCCATACCCACATCAGCTGTGCCACTCAAAATATTCACACCAACTGCCATATGGGTATATTCTTCTCGTTCATATCCCTTAATCATGCGTGGATCTATATTATTTTTCTTTAACATATCATCCAAAAGGACCCTTGTACCTGCTCCCCTTTGCCTATTCACAAAACACACATCCTCCCTAACCAGATCTTCTATCCCTTTTATATTTTTAGGATTTCCCTTTTTCACAAAAAATCCCTGATGTCTTATAGCTAAGTTAATGACAACAACTTCCCTGTTTTTTACATATTTCTCAATAAATGGGAAATTATAATCTTCTGTGTCTGAATCAAACAGATGAGATCCAGCCAAATGACATGCCCCTCTATCAAGGAGAATAAGCCCCCCTAAACTACCCACGTGTGTTAAAGATAATCTAATTGGGATCCTGGCCATCATTAGTTCATTGGCAAGTAAATCCAGACTATTGTCATGGCTTCCACAACAAAGAAGCGTGTTGTCAATATCGTGTCTATCAACTATTAGTTCAGCGAAAACAGTGGAAAACTCTCTAATTCCTTCTGTGTCTTCAGGGATCTTGATTATACCCTGGGCCTCTGTTAAGGATGTAATCAAAGATGCTCCCCTTTTCATTGGATTTGCCACATATCTCTTCCCTACTTTGCCGATAGAAACCCTCACAAACTCAGTCTCACCCAATTTTGACGGCACCCTTTTGTTTACAAAAACCTCTATCTTCTCCCTTTGAGGAACTGGCTGATTTAACATATAAAATATAACTGGTTTTAGAATTTCTTCAAAACAAATAACTCCACTAACGGGATATCCTGGTGCGCCGATCATTAGTTTTTTAAAATGCTTACTATATCCCACAATAGTTGGCTTTCCAGGCATAGCAGAGATTCCATGAACAATTATCTCACCAAATCTCTCTATTGCACGCCTTGAATAGTCTTTTCTCCCAGCTGAAGACCCAGCACATATCACAACTATATGGCTATCTGAATGAAGCTCTTTTTCAAGGGCACTGGCAATTTCATCTAAATTATCACATACAGGGGGAACCCTTTTTACCTCACATCCCCATTTTTTTGCAATTGCGCCCAACATAACAGAATTACTCTCAATCACCTCTCCAGGACCTGGCTCAGGCCTTTTGGTATAATCTAACACTTCATCTCCAGTTGGGATAATTGATATCTTGATCTTTTCCTTTACATGAACATCAAAAATCCCACCTGACAGCAATGCTCCTATATCATAGGCAGTAATCTTGTGATTTGCTGGTAATATCAATTCTGTTGCAACTATGTCTTCTCCCACCTTTCTCACATGCTGATATGGGTATGCGCTTTTTTCAATACTTACTGTGTCTTCGTCAACTTCTTGAACATCCTCTATCATAATAACTGCGTCAAAACCTTGAGGTAAAGGATCCCCTGTATTTACATACAAGAAATCTTTACCCTTTTTTATAACAACAGGAAAACCTTCTCTTGCCCCAAATGTCTTTTCTGCTTTTACGCAAATACCATCCATTGCAGCACAGTGATGAGTTGGAGACGAAAACCTGGCAAAAATAGGCCTTGATGTTATCCTATCAAGGGCCATATCTGTGGGGATTAATTCCTCTTTTATGGGGATCTCAAGCACTTTCTTGATCTTTTTTAAGGCCTCTGGTATGGAAATTGTATGGAGATATATGCTCCTTTTGTCCCTCATGGTAATCTTCCTTTGGTTATAAGATGGACAAAAGGTAAACATTTTTTTTATTGGAAGCAAGTAAGTTATAAACCATGGCAAAATTTCAATTTAAGTTACAAAATCTTCTAAATTACAAGTTACAGCTTGAAGAACAAAGCAAACTTGCACTTAAAAAGGCAAATTTTGAACTAATTCAAAAAAAGGAAGAACTAGCTAAAACAGATTCAGAACTGAAATACATCAACAAGGCCTTAATTGAAGAAAATCTAAGTGAAAATCAAATCTGGTTGTATCAGGAAATGGAGAAAAATCTTACAATGGAAAAGGATAGATTAAAAAAAGAGATAGATAATTTAATTCAAAAAATTGACATATTGAGAAAAGACCTGTTAAATAAGACCATTGAAAGAAAAAAGATAGAAAGATTAAAAGAAAAGGAAAGGGAGAGATTTTTGTATGAAGAACAAAAAAAAGAACAAAAGGAAATTGGAGATATTGCAATCTTTAGATATGAAAAACCCACTATTTAAAATTCTGTTTCCACTTATATTAATAGCTTTTTTAAAGATTGCTACCATCTCTTACTTCCTTTTTATCAAAAGTAAAGATACAAAACAAAAACCTCATGTTACAGTGAAAAAAGAAAAAAAAGATGTGACTAGGCCATCTCTACCATTTTCTGTATCACCAGCACAGGCAGCAGAACAAAAAGAGCCAAGCATTCCTAAACCAACAGATAAGCTCATTGTAAAACAATGGGAAAGATTAAAGAAAAAAGAGCAAGAGTTAAAGAGAAAGGAACGAGAATTAAAGGAGTTAGAAAAAAGAATAGATCAAAAGATAGCAGAACAAAAAAGACTAATATCAAAATTGGAAAATCTTATAAAAAAGGCCCAGGTTCTGCAAGACAAGAAGATCAGGCACCTTGTTGAGGTATATTCAAACATGGATGCTGCTAGGGCAGCTGAAGTTCTTGAAAAACTGGACAAAAACCTTGCAGTTAAAATCCTTGCTGGTATGAAAGGAAGGACTGCTGGCCAAATTCTAACTAACATGAATGCAAAGATCGCAGCTGAGCTGTCTGAGGCATTGACTGAGTTTCAGACACCATTTAGCAAAAAATAGAAATGGAAAGTGTTCGCATCAAGTTAAAGATATCCTATATTGGAACAGAATTTTCTGGATGGCAGATTCAAATAGGTCAAAGAACAGTCCAGGGATGTCTTGAAGAGTGTCTTAAAAAGATCTGTGAAAGAGATATTAGGATACATGGAGCTGGAAGAACTGATGCAGGAGTCCATGCCTTGGGACAGGTTGCCCATTGTGATATTCCAGTGAAAAAAAAACATATCCCTTGGCAAAAGGCCCTAAATAGTCTTTTGCCAAAAGACATATCTATTGTTGAAACAGAGTTCGTAGCTAAAGATTTTCATGCAAGACTGAGTGCCAAGGCAAAGATCTATTCTTATACCCTTTGGACTGAGCCTAAATTTATCTATCCAATGAGAAGACCTTTTTGCTGGCAAGTTGGAAAGATTGATGTGGACAAGATGTTAAAGGCTGCAAAACTCCTTGAAGGGACCAGGGATTTTAAATGCTTTCAAAATAAAGGAACTGATGTAAAAAACACAGTGAGAACAATATTTAAGATTTTTTGTATACCTGGAATATTTCCCCAAGAAAAAAAGATTTATTTTATTGGAGATGGATTTTTAAAGCAAATGGTGAGAAATATAATGGGATCTTTGTATAGGATTGGAAAAGGTAAGATGAGTATTGAAGAATTTAAAGAACTCATAGAGCAAAAAGACAGAACACTTCTTCCCATGACAGCCCCTGCCCACGGACTATGTCTCGAAGAAATCTTGTATTGATAAATTTGAGATTTCTCTAATATATCACTTGACCTGCTTTTTACAATACCATAAAAATTCTTTTCCAAAGAACCCCTCAAAAATTGGAGCCAAAAGTATGGAGATAATAAAGGATCCAAAAAAAATCCAAGAACTAACCTTAAACTTAAGGTGTTCTGAAAAAAGTGTCTCATTAGTACCTACAATGGGATATTTTCACAAGGGACACCTCTCACTCATGAGATGGGCAAGGGAACACTCAGATATTGTGGTGGTGTCTCTATTTGTGAACCCCACCCAATTTGGCCCAAACGAAGATTTAGATCGATATCCCAGAGACTTTGAAAGGGATAAAAAAATGGCAGAAGAGGTAGGGGTGGATTATCTCTTTGCCCCTGAGGTCGACGATATCTATTATCCAGATCATGCAACCTGGGTTAATGTTCCCAAACTTAGCCAGTATCTCTGTGGTAAAAGCCGACCAACTCATTTTCAGGGGGTATGTACCATTGTGTTAAAACTCTTTAATGTGGTTAACCCCAATATAGCTGTCTTTGGGGAAAAGGATTTTCAACAGCTTGTAATAATAAAAAAAATGGTCAGAGACTTAAATGTCCCTGTAAAGATTGTGGGGAGGCCAACAGTTAGAGAGCCAGATGGACTTGCCATGAGCTCAAGGAATGCCTATTTAAATGAAAAAGAGAGAAAAGAGGCTGCAAATATCTACAAGGGACTAGTTAAGGCACGGGAATGGGTCAAAAATGGACAGACAAATAGCGAAACAATAATTGCAAAATTAACTGAATGGTTTATGGAACATATTCCCTCAGGAGAAATAGATTATATTGAAATTGTGGATCAAGAAAACCTGACTCCAATCGAAGAAATAGAAGATAAGGCCCGTTTAGCGGTCGCCATTTTTCTTGGAAAAGCAAGGCTTATAGACAATATTCTGTTGGAGGTGAAAAAATAAAATGGCCCTTAGATGTTTTTTACAGGCAAAAATTCATAATGCCACAATTACTGATGCAAATGTCAATTACAGAGGAAGTATTGCCATTTGTCCAAAACTATTAAAGGCCTCTGGAATCTTGGTTCATGAACAGGTTGATGTATATAATGTCACCAATGGAAATAGGTTAACCACTTATGTAATAGAAGGAAAAGAAGGAGAAATCTGTTTAAATGGAGCAGCTGCGCATAAAGGTAAAGTTGGAGATAAAGTAATTATTGCTGCTTATACGTACCTTGAACCAAAAGAGATTGAGGCACACAAGCCAACTGTGGTAATAGTGGGAAAAGACAATAAAATAGAAGAGATTTTATAAAAAACAAAAGGGGGCTAAAATTTTGCCCCTTTAAGTTACCAATTAAACAGTTACACTAATAGGTAAGATTTATCTTTTTTCTCACTTCATCCATTGTCTGTTGAGCTTTACCTCGTGCCTTTTTACTACCCTCATGCAATATATCCATAATCAAGGTGCCTTTTTCATATTCTTTTCTTTTCTTGTGTATTGGTTCTAAGAATTTCACTATCATCTCAAATAATATCTTTTTACAATCAGTACAGCCTCTTGTGGCATTTTTGCATCCATCCACAATCTCAGATACATCCATATTGGGATCAAAAATCTTAAAATATGGAAATAAGTTACAATTTTTCGGATCCCCAGGATCTTTAAGCCTCATCCTGTTGGTATCTGTAAGCATGGAAAATACCTTTTGTCTCACAGAGTCAAAATCCTCTTTTAAAAATATGGCATTCCCATAACTTTTACTCATCTTTCTTCCGTCTAAACCAGGAAGTCTAGCTGCCTCTGTTACCATGGATTGCGGCTCAGGAAAGGTCTCACCATATAGATAATTAAACCGCCTCGCTATTTCCCTGCACAACTCCAGATGGGGAAGTTGATCCTCACCTACTGGTACATGTGATGCTTTGTACATCAAAATATCTGCACTCATAAGCACTGGATAGCCTAAAAATCCAAAGGTATTTAAATCTTTCTTGGACTCAAGTTCTTGTTTTACTTCTTTATAGGTTGGGTTTCTCTCAAGCCATCCAACAGGTGTAATCATTGAAAGCAGTAGATTTAATTCTGCATGCTCCTTTACCTCAGACTGGATAAAAAAAATGGATTTTTCAGGATCTAACCCTGCAGAAAACCAGTCTAATGCCAGCTCATATGTAAAACCTTTTATCTTCTCTGGATCAGTATATTCACTGGTTAATGCATGCCAGTCTGCTACAAAAAAATAACATTCATATTCCTTTTGAAGGGCTATCCAATTTTCAATAACTCCGAAATAATGACCTAAATGTAGAGGGCCGGTAGGCCTCATGCCAGATACAATACGCTTAATTTCATGGGCCATAAATCTTTCCTCCAAAAAAATTTATCCAGGTAATAGCTTTGATACAAAGAAATACAAAATAGGCAATATTAGTTTATGAACAGTACCTGTAAAAAAAAGCAATATCAAGACAATAAAACCATATTTTCCAAAACGCATAAAAGAGGCAGAAATTTTATCAGGAAGTAAAGACGCCAGGATATTACTTCCATCTAATGGTGGAATTGGTAATAGGTTGAAGAGTCCAAGACCAATATTGACAATAATACCAGCGGAACAAATCTCTATGATTAGAGAAAAAAAAGAGACTAAGGCACTATTTTGAACTGAACCAAATAGCATAATGATAGGTTTTATAATCAATGAAAAAATTATTGCCATGATAAAATTGCTCAAAGGACCTGCTGCTGACACTAACAATATGTCTCTTTTTTTATCTTTAAAATAAATGGGATTTATAGGTACCGGCTTTGCCCATCCCACCTTTACAAGCAATAGAGCCAGTGCTCCTATGGGATCTAGGTGTTTTATAGGATTTAAAGTGAGCCTGCCAGCCATTTTTGCTGTGGGATCTCCAAGCAAATAAGCAGTATACCCGTGCGCCACTTCATGAATAGTTATTGCAAGCAAAACAGGTACTATGAATATAATAATTTCATGTATGTCAAAACCAAACATTTGCATAAGAGATTGGGTAACACTTAATCTCAAATCTATCAAGAAAAAAGGACAAAGAATAATTGGTTAGAATCTTTGTATTATATACATACATTGGAAAGAAGCTCTGCCTCTTTATCTCCATAAACTTTCTTAACTAGTTGGATCTATTGTTGTTATTTAGAGGAAATAAATAGCTCCTTTATAATAAAATCTTTTTACCTTGTCCTAAAAAATTCTAATAAAATTTCCCAATTGTTTTGTGGAAAAGATAAATCAACCAATTCAAAATCATTATTACACATTATCATTATTATACATTTGTTAAGGAAATATTTTCTCAAAAAGAGCAAGCTAAGGAAAGATATTTTTTTGATAATCTTAACAATTAATTGACAAAGGTTTATCTCATGGGGTAAAAAAAGTGGCCCTTTTGGAATTAAATATGAATGTGGGAGCATATAATGCAAAAAAGAATAGTGGTTGTCACAGGTATGGATGTCATAACGCCCCTCGGAGTAGGATTAGAAGAATGCTGGAAGGCTCTTATTCAAGGCAAATCAGGTATTAGACGAATTACACTATTTGATCCATCCAATCATCGCTGTCAGATTGCTGGAGAGTGTAGAGATTTTTCACCAGAAGAATTTTTGGATAAAAAGAGTATAAATCGTTTTGATCGGATGTTTCATTTCTTTATATCTTCAGCCCTACTTGTTATTGAAAAATGGAAGTTTTCACATGTAAAAGATCCATATCGTGTTTCAGTTATAGGTGCAAGTGCTATTGGGGCTCCATCAACCTTTGAACGAAATTGTCAGAATTTGATTTCAGAAGGTCCACGTAAAGTTTCTCCATTTAGTATAGTAAGCATTGCCGCCAATACCGCTGCTTCTGAAGTAGCAAGACGAATAAATGCCAGGGGACCTCAATATTTTTTACAGGAAGCTTGTGCAGCAGGAACCAAAGCCATAGGTACAGCCAGGTTGTTGATACAGCAAGAGATTATTGATGCAGCAATTGTTATAGGGGCGGATGCTGCTATTACGCCTACCCTCACTGCTAGTCTCGGTAATCTTGGAGCTGTTGCCATAGGAAAGTGGAATAATTATCCAGAAAAGGCTTCAAGACCTTTTGATCGTGAAAGGAATGGATTTGTTCCATCTGAAGGTGCTGGATGTTTGATTATTGAATCATTAGAACACGCAGAAAAACGAGGCGCAGTGCCCCTTGCAGAAATAGCTGGTTTTGGAGCAACGTGTGATGCGTATCACCCAACAGCTCCTGAAAGTTCAGGAAAGAGCATAATACGCTGTATGGAGCTTGCTATAAAAGATGCTGGTATTGATCCTGATGAAGTGGATTACATCAATGCTCATGGAACTTCGACCCCGCTTAATGACCTTGTTGAAACCAGAGCGATCAAACAAGTATTTGGGGAAAATGCATATAATATCCCGATTTCTTCAAATAAATCTATGATTGGTCATCTTTTGGGAGCTGCTGGAGTGGTAGAGGCAATCTTTTCAATTAAATCTCTCTTAGAGGGCATTATACCTCCTACTATAAATCTTGAGTCCCCTGATCCTGAGTGTGATCTAGATTATGTACCAAACAGGGCCAGAAACTCAAATATAGATATTGTTCTTTCCAACTCATTTGGTTTTGGCGGAATTAATGCTTCACTTATAATAAAAAAGATAAAGGAGTAACCAATGGCTTCTTACAATGAAAAGAATTTTCGCAATATTTTTGAGAGAAATTTTGTTTATATTAGAGGTTTTTTACGGAATGTCCAACGCCATGGAGATCGGGTGGCACTTATTGACGCCTCTTCAGGAAAGAAGTGGAATT
>Ga0256842_1001683_pt1 | contig 17278 bp, 21 predicted proteins | sample 4559240metaG_FD_185973 | JGI IMG/M metagenome (GOLD analysis project Ga0256842, IMG submission 185973) | Hydrothermal vent microbial communities from Guaymas Basin, Mexico - 4559-240 | ecosystem: Environmental > Aquatic > Marine > Hydrothermal vents | place: Mexico: Guaymas Basin | collected...
TCTCTGATAAGTTTTTCAATTTCAGCATTTAAATCAATCTCTTTTACTTCCATTTCCTTTAACCTCCTTACTTTCTTATTTCTCTATACTATCATAAATTAGACACAATTTAAATAATACTTCCGCGGATGATGAAAATAAAATTCTTTATCACAAAGGTGAAGAGCCGGATTGGGAGGAATATTCAAAGTGGTTTCTTGCTATAGATTCTGAAGCAGATGAGGAGACAAAAGCAAGATATAAATTTCCATACGGAAAAAATGGAAAGGTTTATAGAAGGGGAGTGATTGCGGCTAAGCAGAGAGCTGCTCAACATGGTTACAGTAATATTGAGAAAGCTGCTGATGAGCTTCTTCAGATGATAGATGAGAAGCAGGGTAAAAAAGAGGAAAAAGCTCTTTCTGAGTTTGAGCTTAAGCTTAGGAAAGCTTTGGAACTTCCTCAGAGGAGAAATTTTGATGTTTCTGTAGATGCTATAGATGAGGAACAGAAGATTGTAACTCTTTCCTTTAGCTCTGAATTTCCTGCTGAGAGATGGTTCGGGAAAGAGATTCTTTTACACGGGAGGGACAATGTAGATTATTCCAGGTTTATTGAGGTTGGCTCGGTTTTAAGGAATCACGACCCAGATAAACCTGTAGCCGTTCCTTTGAAAGTCTGGATTGATGAAAAAGAAAGAAAGGGAAGAGCTGCTATTCAGTTTAAGGATACAGAGGAATCTCGCAGGGCTTTTGAAGAGGTTAAAGAAGGTTTAATTAGAGGAGTTTCAGTTGGTTACATTATCAATCAATATCGTTATCTGGAAGAAGGAGAGGTATATGAGAACTGGGAGGGTCCAGCACTTATTGCTTTAAGATGGTCTGTAATTGAAATTAGCTTAACTCCTGTTCCTGTTGACCCAACCGTAGGCATCGGGAGAAGTACAGATAAAACAGAAAAAAACCATAAGGAGGGAGAAAAAATGGCTGAAAAAACTTTAAACACCCCTACCAATCCTGAAGAGCTCAAGAGAGCTCAGGAGCTTGAAAGACAGAGAATTTTAGAGATTCGCAACCTTTGCTCTGAGTTTAACATTCCTGCTGAGATGGAAGAAAAATTTATTACTGAAGGTGTCTCTATTGAAGATGTCAGGGCTCAGGTGCTTGATTATCTTTCTAAAACCAGAATTCCTGCTGGGCAGATTGTAGCTGGAGAGGATGAAAAGGATAAGTTTATCAGAGCTGCTTCTGCTGGTCTTGCTATGCGTTATTTAGGTGAACCTGTTGAAAAAGTACCTGGAGCAGAGGAATTCGCAGGTTATACCTTGTTTAAGTTAGCTCAAAGATGTTTAGAAAGAGCAGGCGTATCTATTTGGGGATTAAGTGATCTTGAGATTGTTAAAAGAGCTGTTACTCATACCGCTTCCGATTTCCCTATTATTATGGATAGCACAGTTCAAAAAGTGCTTTTAAGTGCTTATCAAGAAATACCAACCACTTATGAGAAATGGACAAAAAAGGTTACTGTAAATGATTTTAAGATCCATAAAGCTGTAAGAATCGGGACTATAGGAATTCTTGAAGAAATTCCTGAAGGAGGAGAATATCCATCTGTCACTTTTTCTGAAAGTGCTGAAGAATTTCAAACTAAAAAACGTGGTGGACAGTTTTCAATTACATGGGAAGCAATAGTTAATCAGAATCCTCAGGTATTAGATCCTGCTTCTAACCTTGGAAAAGCTGCCAGAAGGTCTGTTGAGTATGTAGTTTATCAAACCTTACTTAGTAATCCGACTATGTCTGATGGAAAAGCACTATTTCATTCTTCTCATAACAACCTCGGAACTGCTGGAGCAATTTCAGAAACAACTTTAAACGAAATCAGACAATTGATGAGCAAGCAAAAAGATATTGATAGTAATGTTCCTTTATTGTTAAAAGCTGGTTATTTAATTGTTCCTCCTGCAATTGCTACTACTGCTGAAAAATGGATGAAAGATACAGTTTTACCTGGTGGTAATGGGCATGAAACTAATATTTTTAAAGGCTGGGCAGAGGTTATTGAAACTCCTTACATTTCTGCGGAAGTTGATAATGGTTCAGATACTGCCTGGTATGTAGTTGTAGATAAAAGATATCTTGAATCTATGTGGGTAATTTTCCTTGATGGATATGAGACTCCTAAAATAGAATCTGTAAAGGATTTTGATGTTGATGGTATCAAATATAAGGTTGTTTTTACTGTAGGTGTAGCTCCTATAGACTACAGAGGACTTTATAAGAATCCAGGAGCATAATGAATTGGGACATTACGGGAGCTACTTAGCTTTTTGGAACTTGTTATGAGTTTAATTAGCGAACAAATAAGAAAAACACTAATGGGGGGTTAAAAAATGGCAAAAAATTATGTACAGGAAGGAAAGGTTTTAACCCTTAATGTGGGAGCTAATGTTTCTTCTGGTGATCCTGTAGTTGTGGGGCAGATCGCTGGAGTTGCTTTAACTAATGCAGATTCTAATGGAAACGCTCAGGTTATGACTGAGGGAGTATTCAAACTTTCTGTTACCGCTCAATCTTGGGATTCTGCCAATAGTGTTTATGTAGATGATGCGGTTTCTGTCGGAGACGCTATTTATTATGATAACGGAACTCTTAATAAAAATTCTAATGGGACTCTTTTCGGATATGCTCTTGAGGCTGTAGCTGCTGGAGCTACTGCTACCATATCTGTAAAAATCGCTAACAAATAATTTATGGAGGGAGGGGAATCTCCCTCCTTTATTTTTTTTTGAGGAGTCGCCAAAATGAACGGAGAATTTTTAAAACAGGATGTGAATAAATTAGAAGCAGATGTGGCTACTCTCAAAGAAAGAGTGGCCAGGTTGGAGGTAGCGATGGAGAATTTGGATGGTGTTCTGGAGAAAATAGAAAAAAAGATAGATAACCATTCGCAAAAGTTGTACTGGGTTTTAGGGGTTTTGGCAGTAGTTGGAAGTATAGCGGGAACTGTAATAGCACGGATAATTTTTAGCTTTGGGATGCACTAAAAGTGAGAGAGAAATTTACTGAAGAAAGCTTTGCAATAGCTGTTAACAAAATGGTTTTAAAGGCGACTCAAAAAAGTTTAAAGTCATTAGGTTATAGGCTTAAAGTGGACATGTCTAATGCAATAAGAACGGGACAAATGGGCTGGGCTCCTATAAGGGCTATGACTTTGGCTTTAAGAAAGCGTTATAGAAATACAATTTTTCCTGGTGTGTATTATGCCAGGTTTACCAGATATGCTGTTTTGGAAGAGGGGACAAGATTTAATCTTAAGGTAGGTGTTTTTAACCCTCCTGGATTAAAAAGTCTTGGCAAAAGTATAATTGCAGGGGCAGGAAGATTAGTAAGAGGTTGGAAGACAGTTGCAACCGAGCGAACCAGGAAAAGACTTATTGCTCAATTTTTAGGTGCTAAAGGAATTAAATGGAAAGATTTAAGTAAAGAGCAAAAAAGACAGCTCAGAAACAAAATGAGAAAACTCGGGCTTCTTGTTAGAACAGGCACAGTGATGAAAGCTCCTCCAAGACCTACTGATATTTACCTAAAGGCTACTCAGAACAGAACCCAGAATGAGTTTTCTTATCTTTTGAGTAAGGCTTTAAAAGGTGAAAAGTGGCCAAGACAATGGTGGCTTGAGGTTAAAGCATGATAGATCAGATAAGAGAAGATTTTAAGGCAATTATTAGTTACGATGGAGAAACAGCAGTTTATAAAGGGCAGGAAGTAAAAGTGCTGGTATATGATGAACCTTCTACGAGCTTTGATGCTTTTTCTGGTGGATTTTCCACAAAAAGCGTTATTTGCTACGGCACGATTGAAGACTTTGGAAACGCAAGTATAAGCGATGTGATTGAACTACTTGGACAGTCTTTCAGAATTGTAGAAATCAGCAAAGAAAATGAGAAGGTAAGGCTTAAGCTTGAGAGGTTGTAATGAAGAGGCAACAAATAATTGATAAGCTGAAAGAAGTTTTAAACCAGATAACAACTGTTAATGGGTATCAAACTGATATTGGCCAGAATGTTTTTGACTGGAGGCTTGAACCATTACGCAGGGAAGAAACTCCCTGCATAGTAATAAGAGACATAGAAAGCTATGTAGATGATTATAACAACGCTAACGATATAAGGCTTGAGCTTCAATTTGACATTATTATGACGACTACTATTGAGGATTTGCGGAAAGCTCTCGCAGATTTAAAAAAGTGTCTTGGGCAAAATGAAACTTTAGATGGGCTCGTGTTTTACATGCAGTGGAAGAACGATAGCTTTGATGCAGACCTTGAGGAAGACAGAATTTTAGTTGCTTCCTGCAGAGTTTCAACATTATACAGAGTAAACAGATGGGAAATATAAAATAAGGAGGTAAAAACCATGCTTACAAGATTAAGAACAATCCTCGCTAAAATAGAAGCTACAGAAGGAGTAGCTGAAACTTTAACATCTACAGATAATCCTCTTTTAGTTAAGGATCTAAAGGTCAATCCTAATGTGAACATGTATAAAAGAGCGATTTTGCTTCCTACTTTATCAAATTTACCTGATCTTCCTGGTGGGACGACAGCTACTATTGGCTTTTCCGTAGAGTTAAAGGGACCAGGGCAGGCTTTCAGCGATACTGTTAAGCCTTACTATGCAGATTACCTTAAAGTCTGTGGTTTTGGGGAAACTACTGAAACAGATGCCACTACCGGTGATATTTTAAAATACATTTATCAGCCCATTTCGTTAAATATCCCTTCTCTCACTATTGGTGTATATGAAGACGGAATTGTGCATAGAATTGCGGGTTGTAGAGGAACTGTTAGGTTTTCAGGACAGGTTGGACAGCCTGTAATTGCAGAGTTTGAGTTTACAGGCGTGTGGCTCGGAGCTCAGGATGAAGCTATGCCATCTATTTCTGGGCTTGATATATCTAATCCACCAGTTTGTCTTGCAACTGGTGTAACTATTGATTCTTATACTCCTGTGATGACAAAGTTTACTCTTGACATAGCCAACTCTGTAGAAATGAGAGAGGATATAACCAGCTCTACAGGTTATAAATCTGCTTTAATAACAGGCAGAGATCCTAAAGGAAATATTGACCCTGAGGCTGTAACTGTAGCTACTTATGACTTCTTTGGAAAGTGGAAGAATGGGGAAAGCTTTGCTCTTGATATAACTGTTGGAGATACACAATACAATAAGGTTTCTTTTTCTGCTCCTAATGCAAGGATTACTTCAATTTCTGAAGACGATAGGAACGGCATTATGGTTTACAACATTGACTTCGTAATGGCTACAAATAGTGCAAGCGGTGATGATGAGATTCAAATTATTTTTGAATAATAAAAAGGGGGCAATATGAGTGAAATGAAAGAATATCTCTTAGATGGCAAAAAATTTATTCAGAAACCTCTTGTTTTGAGGCAAACAAAACAGCTTGCTGAGCTTTTTGAGGATGAAAACTTTTTCAAGATGATAGAGGAAAATAATTTTGATGCAGTAATAAAAACGATCTCAAAAAAAGGAGCTGAATTTCTTTCTATTGTATTAATTCCGGAAGGTCAAAGTGTAAAGGATAAAAATTTAAAAGAGCTAACTGATTTTTTTGAAGAGAATGCAGACATGGATTTTTTAGTTGAGGTGCTGAGGGATTTTTTCGGATTCAACAGGATAACCTCTTTAATTCAGAAAATTTTCGGGAAAATAGACAACCTGAATCAGATACAGACACAGCAGAACCTTACACAGGGAGAGATTGGGTAGAGGAGATGGTGGTAATTCTTGCTGATGGGGATATTTCTAAAAGGGACCATATTCTTGACAATTACACTTTAAAAGATGTTCGTCCTTATTACTGGTATAAGATCAGAGATTTACAAAGAAAAGAGGCAGTATTTGCTTTTCTTGCTGGCGATTCTTATAAGCCGTATTATCCAGAAGTTTATCGGAAAAAACCTCCTGTCATAGGGAGATACTGCAGAGGCAAATATGTTAAGTGGTGTAGAAATACTTTCGGGGCTGATATTTTAGAAGAGATTTGCAGGAGATGCCCTGATGGCTAATGCTGAATTAGTTATAGAAATAAAGGCTGAGCTCGGGCGGATTAAGTCTCAGCTTAATCAAGTTTCTTCTGAGGTGCGGAGAAATAGTTATCAGATAAAAAAATCTTTTGAAAGCTGGAAAGAGGGGGTAAATAATTCACTTAAAGCTTTTAAAGCTATTAGTGTAGCTTTAGTTGGAATTGCAGGTTCAACATATTTTGTAAAAGAAGCAATTATTGATGTGGCTGATAGGTACCAGCAATTAGCTAATAGGATCAGGCTTTATGTTAAAAATCAAGAAGAACTTAATCAAGTTCAAGAAAGGTTATTTCAAATAGCTCAAGAAAGTGGAGCTGCTCTTGAAGGTGTAATGGAAGTTTATAATAGATTGGCTCTTGCTGGTTCAAGCTTGGGATTATCAAATGAACAGATTTTAAATATGGTAGAAACAATTCAGCTTGCAGTTAGGGCCTCTGGAACTTCGGTCCAAGAAGCACAAAGTGCTATTCTCCAATTCTCTCAGGCTTTAGCTTCTGGAAGACTTCAAGGCGATGAGTTTCGTTCTGTAATGGAAAACATGCCTATTTTGGCAAAAATGATTGCAGACAACCTTGGTGTTTCTGTTGGTGCTCTTAAAAAACTTGGTTCAGAAGGAAAACTGACATCTGATGTGCTTGTAAAAGCAATAATTGAGCATAAAGAAGAAGTTCAGCGAATGGCTGAAGGAATTCCTCTTACTATTTCTCAAGCTGTTCAACAGGTTAGAAATTCCTGGATGCAATTAGTTGGTCAAAACGAACAGTTAAGTCAAAGTTTAATTGTAATTAAAGCGGGATTTATGGCTTTAGCTAAAACTATGGAAGATATAAAGGTTGGCAAACTTAAAACTGATTTTCAAGCACTTTCAGATATTTTTGAATCTACATTTAAAGTTTTTGTTTTTGGAGCTAAGTGGGCTATTAAAGCAGGCTTGGGATTAAAAGGGGCTATAGAGGTTATTAAAATCGCTATTATGAAATTACAAGAAGTTTGGCTGAATATGGTTATTAGTATTATAGATAAGATCAGAGCTCTTTTTGATTTTATAAATAATTCTCAAATTGGTGATGTGATGGTTCCTGATGCTTTTCTTAGAGGCTTAAAAAATTTTCAAACCAATCTTGAGCTTTTCAGAAATGCAGTAAGTGAAGCCAGAAAAGATACTTGGAAAGATTTAGATAAAACGGTGGGTGCTATTGAATCAATTAATAAGGCAGCTGATAGTTTTTTTCAAAATTATAAGAATATCAAAAATAAACTTCAAAATATGGGGAATGTTTTCTTAGGAAATGTTTTGGGTAAAGGCGGAGGTAAAGGCGGAGAAACAGGTTCAATAAATAAAGAATTAGAAAAACTACAAAACGAATGGGAAAAAACGAAGAAAAAGCTTGAGCTGGAGATAAAAACAACCGGGCTTGATAACTATCAGAAAAAGCTGATTGACCTTGCGGAGCGGTTTAAAGAGTTAAAAGAAAAGTTTAAAGCAATCCCTGAAGCTAAGGGAATTATACGGAAATGGTATGAAGTACAGGTCAAAGCTTTGGTTGAAGCCCATAAAAAATCGCAGGAACTTTTAAAACTGCAGGATCAAATTAAAGATATAGAACTGCAGGCTTTATTAACTGAAGAGGATAGATACGAAACAGTTTCAAAACTTATTCCCGTTTATGAACAAATAGAAAGATCAATTAAAAATCAACTTCAAAAACTGCAGCCATACTCTGAAGAGTGGTTAAAACTAAAAGACAATTTAAGAGATGTGCAGGAACAGATTTACAAGCTTAGAGAAGAACAAAGAGAGCTTTCAGACGATTTCTTTAGTGGTTTTTTGGCGGGTTTAGAAGAATTAGGGCATGAAATGAAAAGCACTTTTAAAAAAGGTAAAGAGCTTGCCCAGGAATTTGCTCAGGCTATCCAGGATGCTTTTTCCACTTTTGCAATGGACATGTTTGAAGGAAAGTTAAAAAGCCTTCACGACTATTTAATGGCATTCTTAAGAGATATTTATTCAGCTTTAGTTAAGTACTGGGTGCAGGTTTATATAGTGCAAAACCTTGTTAATGCAGCTTCAGGATGGTTGGCAGGCTTGTTTGGAGGTGGAGGCAGTACAGGAGGAGCAACAACAGGCATGGCTGAAAAATTAGCTTTTAATTACTTCAGACATGAAGGCGGGCTTGTTTATCATTTAGGTGGACTTGTTAGAAAACTTCATTATGGTGGTTTGGCTCCAGATGAGGTGCCTGTAATTTTGCAAAGAGGTGAATATGTAATAAGCAAGAAAGGAGTTGAATTTTTAGACAAAATTAATCAGGCTAAGCTTCCTCTGGGAAATGTAAATGTAGCTGTGAATGTAGTGAATGAAACAGGAATTCCTGTTAATGCAGAGCAAAAAGGAGCAAGGTTTGACGGAGAAAAATACATTGTGGATGTTGTTTTAAAGAACATTTACCACTACGGACCCTTAAGACATGCCATAGCGGGGGTTAAGTAGTGTTAGAATTTCCCACTTTAAGCATTAACCCAAGCTACCCTTTAAAAGAGGAAATAGAAGATAGCGTGATAAGGAGTGATTTTGAGGGTGGATATGAGCAGACGAGACCAAGATTTACGAGGCAGAGAAAAACTTTCACTGTGGTGTATAAACTTTTACCGGATGCTGACAAGCAAACCCTTGAGAACTTTTACCAACAGCTCAGAGGCGGAGCGGATGCCTTTACCTGGACACACCCAGTTTACGGCACGACTCATACGGTCAGGTTTACGAAGCCTATTAAGTTTGAATATGTTTTTTATAACCATTGGAATGCTGAGATAGAGCTAAGAGAGGTATAAAAGGCAATGGCTTTAAATTTGCCAGCAAACTTGATAATTGAAAAAAATAAACTTGCTACTCCAAATCCCTGGATAATCTTGCTTGATATTAAACTTCCTAATGGCACAGTTCTTTACTTTTGCAAAAATAACGAAGATGTAGTTTTTCAGGGAAGAACTTATAATGCCATAAACTTTGAAATTGAGCCTACAAAGGCAACCAGCAAGGGAGAAATCCCAACAGTAACTTTAAGAGTTAGCAATGTAACAAGAATCCTTCAGGCTTATTTAGAAGAATATAACGGAGGAGTAGGATCCCAGGTAACGGTGAGAGTTGTTAATACTGCTTATCTTGACGAGAATTATTCAGAACTTGAAATGACTTTCGATGTTATATCTGCTGAAGCTGATGCTTACTGGGTAACTTTTACTTTAGGAGCTCCTAACCCACTTTTAAGAAGATTTCCTCCTGACCGATATATTGCTGATTACTGTAGATGGGAATTTAAAAGTGCAGAATGTGGTTATACAGGATCAGCTATAACCTGTAATAAAACCTTAGAAAACTGCAGAAGGCTTGGTAATTCAAAAAGATTCGGCGGATTCCCAGGATTAACAGGAGGGTATTTAAGAGTTGTTTAAGCAAATAGATTATACCGATTTGCTGGGGAAAGAGTTTGAATATGGCGGTAGGGGACCGGATAAATATGACTGTTATGGGCTTTGTATGGAGATTTATAAAAGACTTGGCAAGCCATTACCTGAGTTTCACTCTGAGAGTGAACCAAGCCTGATACACGAGATAGTTATGCAGGGTAAAAAGCTTTTTAAAGAAATTTCTGAGCCTGAGCCTTATTGTCTTGCTGTTTTTACTTTAAAGCCACCTTATGTAAGCCATATAGGAGTGGTTTTAAATCCACCATATTTTATTCATATATTGCGGAAAGCAAGAGTATGCGTTGAAAGGCTTGATAGTTATATCTGGGCAAAAAGAGTAAGAGGATTTTACAGATGGGAAGGCTAAGCTTAGTTAAAGTTAAAAATCCTTTTACGAGAACAGACAGAGATATAGAAGTAATAGAATATAAAGGGCAGTCTCTTTTAGATCTCAGGAAAGAACATTTCCCTGAAGATATAAATGTTATTATTTCAGTAAATGGGAAGGTTATCCCTGAAGAATACTGGGATAAAACCTTCCCTCAAAATGGAGACCAGATCCTTTTTATTCCAAAAGTAGAAGGCGGTGGAGGCGGAGGGAAGGATCCTTTAAGAGCGGTTTTAATGATAGCCACTATGGCAACGGCTATTTATTTTGGCCCTGCTCTTGGTGCTGCTTTAGGGATTTCAGAAGCTTTAGGTTCTTTTTTAATTTGTGCTGCTGGTGGTCTCCTTATTAATACTCTTTTACCTCCACCTAAACCCAAGATTGATGTTCCGGGGCTTGATTATGACAAGTCTAATACTTATAGCTGGTCTCCTCATACAACACAGCAGCAGGGTTTACCTGTTCCAAAAATTTACGGAAAAGTCAAAACTTACGGGAATATCATTTCTACTTATATAGAGAACATAAATGACAAGCAGTATTTGAATATTCTCATTGCCCTTGGAACAGGACCGATAAAAGGAATTTCTGATATAAAGATAAACGATCAGCCAATTGAAAACTTTAAAGGCGTAGAATTACACACAAGATACGGCTATCTCAACCAGGAAGTAGTCCCGAACTTCAACGATACCAAAGTTGAATATTCTACAAATGTAAAAATTAGCTATGACAGTCCTTATACATATACCACAGTAGGAAATGAATTTGACGGTCTGGAAGTAGATATAACTTTTCCTAAAGGTCTTTGGTATGCAAATAATAATGGTGGTCTGGATCCTGTTAGCGTGGAATTAAAAATAGAGTACAGAAAAGTAGGAGAAAGTGATTGGCAAATATTTGTTCAGGATACCGTTACAGCAGCTAAACAATATCCAGTGCGCAGGACATATAGAAAAGGAGATTTAGAAAAAGGTCAATATGAGATTAGAGTAAGCAGATTAACTCCAGATAGGACAAGTGCCAGATATGGCGATGAAATGTATTTTACAGCTGTAAGAGAGGTTTATTATGATGATTTTGAATATCCAAGATTGGCTCTTGTAGGAATAAAAGCACTTGCTTCTGATCAATTAAGCGGATCTTTGAGATTTTCTTGCATAGTAGAAGGAGCTCTGGTAAGAGTTTGGGATGGAAATCAATGGAAAGTAGAATGGTCAAATAATCCAGCATGGATTGCCTGGGATATACTCACTCAGCCTGTTTTTGATAACGATTTAAATGTAATCAGATATGACGGCATAGATCCATCAAGACTTGACTTACAGAAATTTAAGGAATGGGCTGATTTTTGTGATGAGCTGGTTCCTGATGGCAAGGGTGGATACGAAAAAAGAGTAACCTTTAACGGTATTTTTGATAGCGAAACCACGATGTGGGAAGCGGTAATGCAGGTTTGTCAGGTTGGCAGAGCTGTTCTGGTGTGGAATGGTATCAATTTAACCGTTGCCATAAATAAACCAGCTGTGCCTGTTCAAATGTTCACAGTAGGTAACATTGGAGTGGATTCTTTTAAAGAGATGTTTCTCCCTATGGAAGACAGAGCCTCTGAAATTGAAATAGATTTTTTAAATGAAGAAAAAGACTACGAAAGAGATAAACTTGCAGTAATTAATCCGGAGATAAAGAGCAAAACACAAAAAATCAATCTCCAGCTTTTTGGTATAACCAAGCCGAGTGAAGCCTGGCGGGCGGGGATGTACAGGCTTGCCTGCAATCAATATTTAACAAGAACCATAGAATTTGAAGCAGACATTGACGCCATCGCCTGCACTATAGGGGATGTAATTTTGGTTCAGCATGATGTTCCGCAGTGGGGTTACGGCGGAAGGATTGTTTCTGCGACAACAGATACCGTTGTTTTAGATAAAAAAATATCTGTAGAAGCAGATAAAACCTATGCAATAATGGTAAGGCTTTCTGATGATACTATAGTAGAAAGAACTCTTGTTACACCAGCTACAAGCGGAGAATATGATACTTTTACCTTAGCCACTCCTTTTGATGCAGATAAAATTCCACAGCAGTTTGATATTTATGCTTTCGGTGAAGTGGAAAAAATAACAAAGCCTTTTAGAGTCATAGAAATTGCAAAATCTCAGGAGCAAAAAGTAACCATTAAGGCTCTTGAGTATAACGAAAGCATTTATAATGTTGACTATCAAAAACCAGTTTTACCAACTTTCAATTACTCAGTTTTAGAGCCTATTCCTTCTGTTAAGAACTTACAGCTTAAAGAGGTTTTAATCAAAGGGCAGGATGGGACTTTATTTGACAATATAGATGTTTATTTTGATATCCCGAGTGAGACCTTTGAATATGCTGAAATCTGGTACAGGAAAGGTTCTGCTGATTGGATATATGTTGGCAGTTCTGCAACTGGTTATTTTCGGATTTCTGCTGTAGAGGTTAATCAAACTTATGAAGTTGCTGTTTTAAGTGTAAACATTGTTGGAGATAAACAGAGTTTACAGGAAGCGGAAAAGGCAAGCATATATACTCTTGGAAAGTTAGCTCCTCCTTCTGATGTGCAGAATTTTACAGCAAGACAGAACGGGCAGTTTATAGAATTTAGCTGGGATCATATACCTGATGCAGACCTCTGGGGCTATGAAATCAGGGAAGGAATAAACTGGAAAAGTGCAAGAATTATAGCAACGGCTATCAGTCATAATAGATATACCTGGCAACCCGAACTTAACGGAACCTACAGATTTTGGATAAAGGCTATGGATGAGTCTGGTATATATAGTGTGAACCCCACTCCAGTAGATATAACCGTAAAAGGCATAGATGAGAAATTAAACATTGTTTTACAGCAGGATGAAATGACTAAAGAGGCTCCTGCAGATGGTACTAAAACCAACTTTGTCTATGTGCCTCAATATCAGGCTTTAATGCTTCCTTTTACTTTAACTGATACTGATGTGCCAGATTGGACAGATCAAACACCTGATATTGTCAACTATACAGGAGATAGAGAACTATATGCGGAATATATTACAAATGTAATTGACTCTTATAAAAACACAGATACCTGGATCAGGATTGTAACTGCAATAGATGCTATAGACACGGGAGCAACAGATCAGAGCTATCCAGATAGAACCGATCTTACTTATCCTTCTGACACCGACCTGCATGTTACCATGCCTGTTGATTTTTCTATCTGGTATAGGATTAGCGATGATAATGTAAACTGGAGCGATTGGAAACGGTATTTAGGAGCTGTACAGGAGACTTTTAGATATATACAGGTTAAATTTCAAGTCGATATAGCTTCTCAAACAGGAAGGCTAAAGCTTGAAAAGTTTCTTATCACTCTTGATGTTCCAGATGTGCATAAAATTATTCAGAACTTGAATGTACCTTCAACAGGGCTTGATTTAGTTTTTTCTGATTATGGCTTAGACTTTTATGTGACTCCAGTTGTGAAAACCTTTATTAAAGATTCTACTACAGGTAAACTCCCAGTGGTGAGCAATACAACTACCGATGGATGTCACATCGATATATACGATTTTAGTAATAATAAAGTTGACGGCGTGATAGATGTAGAAATAACAGGTTATTAAAGGGAGGTGAGATAGTATGGCTCAAACTTATGAGCTATTACAAAGCGGAGTAACGACATTTGGAGAATTATACGGCAAAATAAATAATCTGGTAGAGGCTTTAAGAAGTAGCTTTTCAGGAGAGAGTTTTCCTAATAATCCTGTAGCAGGGCAGTTATGCTGGAGAACTGATAGAAAAAAGTGGTATATATATGTCAATGATACTTCGATTGGAGAGAACGGTTGGGTAGAAATTGCGATTGCAAGTGCTGGACTTGGTGCTGAAATCATTAATGCAAGAGGTTCTAAATCCAGCTTAGATGAGAGATTAGATGTTTCTCTAAATGAAGACGGAACTTTAAAAGCAAATGTAGCAGCTTATCAAAGTGAATGGATCAAGCCAAGCTTAACTTTTACTTATGTGGATTCTACAAGTTTTAAAGTTGAAGGCAATCAGACAGATATATATGCACCATACCGAAGGCTTAAAATAAATCATTCTACTTCAGCAACTGGCTATACTCATGTTGTTTCTGCAACTTATGATGATACAAATGATGAAACAACTGTTACAGTAGCCGATGCTGTAATTCAGAGTGATCTGGTAAGTGTTGAACATTCTATTATTCATTCAGATAGAAGTAAAGATAGTTTACCACGAAATATTAATGCTGATACTGTAGATAATTTTCACGCTTCACAAACTCCTGCGGCAAATACAATTCCTGTAGCTGATGCTAATGGTTTTATAAATGCTTGGGTTAATCAAGGAGAAGGAAGCGGACTTGATGCTGATTTGATAAGAGGACTTGCTCCTATTGATTTTGTAATTTTTTCTTATGAGAAAAAAGATTTAGGCGGAACAAATTTAAATTTAGCTCAAGATACTGATACAGATTTATTTACTTTTACTTCTGTTTCTTTAAATGGAAATCAATGGGTTTTAGCTATAGGACAGGTTGATTTAATTAATGATTTAGACCATAATGGTTGGTTAAGTTTTTGGGTTTCTGATGATGATGGAAATACTTGGACAAAATTAGTTCATCAAGAAACAGGATCAGGTTCTGGGGGGATATCTACTGCTGCACATATTTCTTATCTTTATAAACCACCAGCAGGAACTTATCTTTTTAAATTTACTTGTGGAGATAGAGGAGAAGGAACTAATTATAGGTATGCAAAAGGAGAAATCAAAGCGACTTATGGTATTTTAGTTGTTTTAGGTAAGTAGTTAGGAGGCAAATTATGAAAAAGTATTTTTTTACTAAAGAAATAATATCCGATGATTTTAGAGATTACTTACTTCAACAAACAGGGGTTGACCCTTATGAACCTGACATAACTAAAAGAAAAATATGGTTTGGTTATAATCACGAAACCAATGAGCTTATAATATGTGTAGATGATGATATAAATCTTGATATAGAAAGTATTGTAGCAAATTATCAGGTCTTTAATAAAAAGAAAGTTCTTATTGATAATTTGAGAAAGACAAAGGTAGCTGATTTACTTTCTAAAACCGATTATGTGATAATCAAACTACAGGAAGCACAAGTATTGGGCGACGAAACTAAATATCAGGAATTACTTGAACAGTATAATTCGGTTTTAGAACAAAGAAAACAGATAAGAGCGTGGAATGATGATGTAGAAAAGAGAATACAGGAAGCAACTACAAGAGAAGAATTAGAAACAATAAGGCAGGAGATAGCAAGCTATGAACCTGCTTAAGTGGTGGAACAGCAAAAAGAACCCATTCGGCAACTATGATGACCCAATTCCGCCAGAAAAATATTTTAAGAAGTATAAATGGTTTGCATACTTGTATTGGTATTTCATTCGCAACTTCGGACATAATTTTTGCCGTTATTGGATAGGAACAGGCAGCTATCCTGCGGCTTGGAAAGTATGGCATCCTAAAAGAAGCTGGAACTTAATTTTGCCTTTCTTTAGCTACAGAGGAAAGAAAGTTGAATTTTATTTTGGCTGGAGACCTAAGAGCGATGGATCTCAATTATTTGGAATAGCTTTTAGGAAAAGGGGGAGTAAGTAATGTGGCAGGTTTTAATGTATAAAAGCACTTATAAATGGCTTTTTTATGGCTTAATCGGCTTTATGGTTATATCTTTTCTCCTTTATTTCAATCATCTTCGTAAAGATAATGCCAAGATGAAACAGGAGCTTTATTTACTTAAAAATCAGCTTGCTACCTGCAAAAAGGCAAATGCAGAGCTTACCCAACAGATAGAATTAGATAGGCAAAAATACAAAAAGAAAATTGCTCAGCTGTTAAAAGAAGCTAACAAACCTCCTAAAGTAATAGAAATTCCTAAGATAGTTGAAAAACCCGTTTATGTGCCAACTGAAGACTGCCAAAAGATGGCGATTATGATTGACGAATTTATAAAAATACAGAAAGAGGGGGAAAGATGAGAAGCATTATATTAATCAGCTGTTTAACTTTTCTCCTTTCCGCATGTGCTACCACTCAGCCAGTAAAATACATAGAAAAGCCTGTTTATATCAAGTGCGAAATTCCAGAAGTGCCAAGAGCTAATCTTAAGCCTATTCCTGAAAATGGGACCTATCCTGAAAAGCTACAATGCATTTTAAACAATTATCTTGAGCTTGAGAAAGAAAATAAGCTACTAAGGGAGGCAATAGAGGTATGCAAGTAAAAGAAGTTTTAAGGCAATGGAACCTACCTGTATTAATTATCATTGCAGGCCTATTTCTTTTTGCTACAGGGCTCATTTTTAACTTTTTTCCGTCTATCCAAGTTGTAGCTAAAAAAACTTTTCTTGTAGCATGGTGGTATTTCTTAACTTACATTTTTAGGAAACTCAGGCTTGGAACACTTAAATGGGAGGAAGATGACAAAAAGATATATTATTTCGTTCTTCTTATTGGCTCTGCTCTTATTTTTGCCCTCGCTTAGCACAGCGGGGGATTGTAAAAAATTTGCAGGTAAGGTAAGAAGAGCCCACGAGTGGTTCTTTGGGCTTGATTATCCCTACTGGTATTCTGTTGCTCAGTTAAAAGTCGAAAGCAATTGTAGATGGGTAACTTCCCTTGATGGTTGGGGAAGTTTAGGTTATGCTCAAATAACTCCAAGATTTTGGGATAAAGAGCTTTCTAAAAGGTTTCCTAACTGGAAAGAAAAAGATCACTCCGACTATTTCATGTCTCAGGCTTACATTCTATGGAAGAACCATAAACGCAATAAATGCGGCAAGCTCTTTATCACTTATCAATGTTATAACCGTTCTTGCTACAAAGTCTTAAAAGAAACTAAAGGCTGTTGTTCCTGGAAACAGGGTTATCAAGAGTGCTTAAAAAGGCCCAGAAAAATTTGTGTTTGGCGTGTAAAAGGTAAATGTAAGCAATATAAAACTGATTGTGATATTAATTATCTTTATTCTAAGAAAATTTATAAATTTGGTAAACCTATGCAAGAATGGACATCTTCTCGGTTTAGGTTTTGGTAAAAATCTTTTAAGATTGCCTGAAAATTGCCTGCAAAATGCAGTCAATTTGGTAATGAAATTCCACGAAATTCCGTGAAAGGGATTTTTGAAATTAAGAAATAATATGCGGGAGGAGGGATTTGAACCCTCACGGGGATAATCCCCACCGGATCCTAAGTCCGGAGCGTCTACCGTTCCGCCACTCCCGCAGTTTTTAAATTTAAATTTAATATATCTCCTCTATTTTT
>Ga0256842_1001684_pt1 | contig 17267 bp, 13 predicted proteins | sample 4559240metaG_FD_185973 | JGI IMG/M metagenome (GOLD analysis project Ga0256842, IMG submission 185973) | Hydrothermal vent microbial communities from Guaymas Basin, Mexico - 4559-240 | ecosystem: Environmental > Aquatic > Marine > Hydrothermal vents | place: Mexico: Guaymas Basin | collected...
CTTTTCTCTGCTCATAAGTCATATATGGTAGTCGTTTATAACTTGCTATCGCTTTATCTGTTAAAAGACCTACTATCACATCTCCTAGCTTTGAGGCTGTTTTTATGATGTTCATGTGTCCAGGGTGAATTAAGTCTGCACTCATACCTATATAGACTTTTTTAGTCATTATTTTTGCCATCCTCTAATAAACTTAGTTCTTTTCTTATTTTGACTAAATTTTCATCTGCTTCTTTTGAGAACTGAAAATGCCATCTTTGTTTTACTGTATTATAATTATTATCAAATTTTTTCAGTGATTTTGATTCTATTGCTCCTATTAATTTATTCATTGCATAAAATATAACTCCTATTTGAGAGTCTTTAGAAAGATTTGGACAATTTAACAAAGATTCCCAAACTACTACAGTTTCATTCCACTGACCATACATCTGAGTAAGCCAATCTTCATAATCCTCAGGTACATAGTATTCTCTCCCTGCCAAAGTAGTTTTTATAAGCTTAAAAGGTTTAAATAACCATTTTACAGTGCCATTCTTTGTATGAACACCATATTCAAAATGATTTTCTTTCTTATGAAAGAAAAAAAGATCAACTGAAGCACCTTTTTCATTATCATATATACCAACATTCCATATAGCATCTTCTTTTGGATTTTTCACCATACATGGTGCTGAAAATCTACTTGATTTACATATTATCGAAACTATTTTATGAATCTCATCATATTCTTCTACAAATAAACCTATATCTGCATCTTTATCATGATCAAATAGCTTACCATCTCTAACAAGTCCAAGTAAACTACCAGCTATAGGAAATGATACTATATCCATTTCAGATAATAAATCTATGATATCATTCATAGAATCTAATGTATTTTGAGCATTAAATAATACTTTTTTATCTTTTTTAGAATTTCCTAAAGTTACATTAGCAAAGTATTTATTAAACATATTAAATGATTGTTGATAATATCCTGCCTTATAAAAACTAAAAGCCATAGAGATAAAATGTGTTTGTTTATTGGCTTTTTTAGTTAAATAATTCAAGTTATTGACAATATTTTCAGGTTTATGTGGATAAATATGATTTGTATAAATCTGATATTTTAAAATCTCATATTCCCATATATCAACTTCTGGATATTCTTTTACTGCATATCTCAACAAATCTTCTGCTTCTTTAAACTTAGCCATCTCAAAAAGTGAATTATACAACTTATGTAAATCTGAGATATGAAGTTTATTACCAGTATAGTATAAAGGCCATAAATATTTTAGAGCCATTTTATGAGAACTTGTAGTATTGTAAAAACGACCCAAAGCGATTTTACTATCTTTAGAAGAAAACTTTTCCATCTTATGATAGTTATTTAACTCTTGAGCAAATTTCATATCATCAAAATTCATAGCATTTAAAAAAAGATATACAATAAAATCTTCATTAATTATATTTAAACAATTTTTCTGTTTTAAAAAATTGTACTCTTTTTTAAGTTCCTTATAACTTTTTTCATCTTTTTCTTTTGTGTTTAATATATTATAATTTTTAAGTTTCTTTTGTCTTTTAAATATTTGTTTCATCTCAACTTACCAACCATTTATCTGCATCCTTATAAAACAATGGCTGTAAATGATAACTATCTATATGATACTTTTTATTAGATTTTTTATCTTCACCCACTGTTGCACTATATACATCTAGAAAATTCCACCCTTGTTGTAGTGTAGATATTTTCATTCTTTCATTTACTTTTTGTATCATCTCTAAAAACCCCTCCTCATCTTCTAGGTCTTTATCTCCAACTAAAGCATAGTTAGGTGCTGGGGTTCCTTGTATAGTTACTGAATTTAGCTGTTTATTTTTTAAGTTTATTACTAAAAATTCTATATATCCATCAACTGTGATTTTGATTATTTCATCTAAATCTTTACCTTTTTTTAGATGAACTTGCCAGATTCCCTCATCTGGTCTTGTATCAATTTCACCTATGCTAAAGAGTAGGTTTTCTCCCTCATGCTTAATAGAGCCAATATGTTCTATCAAACATTTAGCATGATGTGAAGAATTTGGATTTGATAAATGGTACATTTTAATCCCCATTATAAAATTACTCGTGCAATTATAAAGCTGTTTGTTAAGAGTAAGATTTATATTTGATAAACTAAGAGTATGTGATTCTCCAAATGTATGAAGTTCTTCTACATTTTCCACTACTTTATATAAATCTTGATTATGTTGCCAATGAATACAAAGGTTGAGTATATACTTAAAAAATACCTGTGCATTTTTTGTAAATTTTCCTTTTGGGAGTTCTCTGTATTTATTATATTTTTGCACTATCTTATAAGCTGTTTGGTACTCTTTTTTAAAAAACGAATCTATAAGTGCATACGAAGCAATAGTACCATTTACAAACAAAGAGTTAGGTACTAACTGTATTGCAAAGTTTACACGAGCTAGTAAAGAGTCTTTCCCCTGTGGTATAGAGATAGCTAAACTTAACCATTCATTTATACTATTTATATCCAGATATTTTGTTTGTGCTACTTTATCATAAGCTTTTAAAGATTCTAAAACTTCACTTTTAGCAAAAAGATACTTTGCTTTTCTTGTTTGTAAAATTGGAAATGCTTGTGTATCGATATTGTCAATATTTATTATTCTTGCTTTTAAGCATACCAAACTACTTAGTGGGTTATCATCTTCAGTCAAGTTAATGTTTTGAATATACTCTTTTAAGTAAGTTATATCTGCTTTTTCATGTTCTAGTGACTGCAAAATAGCTACTTTTATATAATCCTTTGGATATTGATTCTTAGAAGTTAATTTCTGCACTATCTGCATCTGTCTTTTAAACTTCAAATTTCTACCACTTATCTCTATATCAAGATAAGAACTCATCCATTTAGGGTAGTTTTTAGGTGGTTTTGACATATAGAGTTGAAACTTCTTTATATCACCTAAGCATATATATCCATAAGTTACTGCAAAATGAGTTAGTGGCTCTGTCATCATCAATGGAAAGTGATTCAATAACTCTTTTGAGTAGATATTATCAGACCACCAAGCAACAAGTAACATCGCTTTTATTGCTAAGTTAGATTGTTGATTTATAGGTATATTAGCATCATACTCTGTATCTTTTACTTGTTCATATAACTCAGCCCAGTTGTATGATTGAAAAAGTGTAGTTAGTTGTTTGTTATTTGTCATTTCTTTTCCTTAATCGCTTCTAATATCTAAATTAAGCTCATCATCATGAGATGTTTTTTTAATGCTGTATATTATTAAGGCTATATATAAAAATACAGATGCATACAAAGCATAAAATAAACTAGTATAAACAGAAATTGTAAAGAGTAGCATATATATAAAAAAACTTGAGAACTCTTTAAGTTTTATGGCAAGAGTAAAATAAATTATACTCAATATAAAAAATAGACTAAACAATATATTTAAGTTATTTTCTATAAAATAACCAAATGACATAATAAAACTTAAGATTAAGTATAAGTATAATCCATCTGCCACATGTTTATTTCTTACAACACCTCTAATAAGATTATAATCTATTTCATTATTACCTATAATATCTTTTCTTATTGAATCATATTTTTGAGATAGAGCAACTAAAATATATAGATAAATATAAAAATTAAACATAAAATAAGTATTGAGTTTTTCAGCACTAATAACATTTATAAAAAAACCTACTGGTACAATAAGTAATACATACTTAAAATAATCACCAATAAAAAGAAGACTTTTTATTAAAAAATCATCAATTTTAAAGCTGTTTAAAAAACTGAACATATTTTTTTAGTTGTATCAAAATTTTTCAAAACACAGATTCTAGTAAACTCTTCCTCTATAAAGTTATATTTTTTAATTCTTTGAGATGTAAAACCACTACAGTATGTTAAATCTATAAAAATTTTATCTTTTATATTTTTATCATTAAAAGATATTTTCATTTTTTTTTCTTGTTTTATAAAATACCCGATTAATACTGCTAAAGTTTTTCCACTACTAGAACCATAGTATAAAGTAATCTCTGTAAAATCATCCAAAAACTCTAGCATTTTTTTAATAGTGTAAAGCATATATGTTCTATTTAAAAACAGACTATTAAAATCAAAATTATCAGAAATTTCTAATTTATCTATACTTTGAGGATTTATTTTGAATTCAAAATTTGATTCATTTGAGCAAGAAATCTCTTTAATAGACTTGCTAAGTAATTCATCAGATTTTTTGAAAACTAAATGTTTTGCATTGAGTTCTTTATTTGTGAGCCTTTTATATGTAAACTTCATTAGTGAAAATGTAAATCCTGTTCTTGCCATATCATCTAAGATTACTATGTTTGAACTACTTTCAAGATTAGAAAATAAACTATTTTCATATCTTTCATAATATGGAAATAGATTAATAATAGGAAAAGAACCAAATATAAATATATCTATCTCTTTTTCTGGATGAAGTAATTTATATACAACCGATAAAAATAAACCACTGCTGTATGTAGAGAACAGTGATATTTTATCATCATTTAGCATTTTTGAATGGAACATCGCATACATTAAACTATTTATTTTTACATTATCATCTTGTAGTTGTAGTAAACTTTCTATTGAATATTCTCCAAAGTCCATCTTTTCTAACTTCTTTTTTTGAGATATTTTCTCTAAAGTTATAAAAGAGTCTTTTGAGTCTTCCCATTCAAAAGGCAATTCAAAAGTTTGAATTAAGCTATTTATTTGATTAATTGTTTTGAGATGTATGTCAAATATATTTACATAAGTATCAGCTATATTATCTTTTTCGTTATATAATTTTTCAAAAGAATCTATCATATTAATAATATTTTCTATATAATCTTTTAAAAGTTCATCTATATTATTACTATCTGAAATCTCTTGTATTGTATGTGCATCCTTCCATAAAATATAAGCTATATAGTAAGTAAAAGGTTCAATATTTGTTTTTTTCTTTTTCTTTTTATTATCAATATAGCTATCAAATACTGCATATATATTTAAATTGTCATTTTGATTTGCATCATTATATATATTTATAACTCTAGCTATTAAATCAACAGAAAATATTTTAAAGTTTTCTTCAATATCACTTAATTTAGAATTTTTAATTTTATTTAGCTTCTCTTTTAAAAATGAAGCTACTTCTTTAAACCTATCTTCATTCAATTTAAATGCTGTAAAATACCCTATTTTACTTTTTTTTGAATACAAAAAATCAAATTGTAAAAATAAAAACATAAAGTATTTAACTAGTAGTTCTTTTCTTCTTTTTTCATCACTTGTTGTATATATCTTACTTAAATAAAGAGAGATATTTTTTTTGTTTATTAACACTTCATTTTTTGGAGTGTTTGGGTTTTCTCTAAAAAAAAAGTGTTTTAATTTTGTAAAAATTAGATTATTAAAATAAACAATATATGGCTTATATATACTATCTAATTCCAATGATAAAAAAGAGTTAATATCATTGAGAGGTTCTAGTATCATTTTAAATTTTATAAGGTATTGATCTTCACGCTTTTCTATACTTTCTTTATCTTTTTCAAAATCTTTTAGACTTGAATCAAAATTATTTACTAATTTAATTAACTCGCTTACATTATCCATTACTATTTATACCTCTTATATACTCATCATTTTTTGGTATATACTTTATAATACTTTTACTCTCATAAAAATCCAAATATTGCTTTATCGTATATTTGGGAGCAATTCTTAAAACACCACCACTTTTTTTGATATTTTCAAGTAACTCATCATATATGAAAATTGTTTCTTTAGAGATATATTCTTTTACAATTTCTTTTGCTATTTTATACTCTTTACACATAACTATCTCCTTTTTTCTATTATAAAATTCATTATCGTTTCTAGTAACTTTTGTTCAACAGATTTTGCAACATTGTTGCTATAGTAGATAAAAAACATAATTCCTCTTCTAAATTTAGTAGTAGAAATATTACTATACTTAAATTTTCTATCTGTATTTAACTCTATAAGTTGAAGTTCTTTTACTGGTTTCGCAAACTTTGATTTAACTAGTAAAACTCCGAACCCTTGTTCTCTCATCCTTTTTTCAACTTGTATCTGCCAATCATTAAACTCACTATTTAAAAAGTCAAAAAGAATTATCCCTTTTTTAGAGTTAGATATATCTTTGTTTAAATCATCTATTAAATCTGCAAATATACTTTCATCTAGGATTCTTTTTTGAAAGAAATCTATTTCATACATAGTTTCTATCAAAGAATCTAGAAAGTTAAAAAATTCAAAATCTCTTTTCCATAAACTTTTAAATTTTTTTATGCCACCAAATAGTTCATCCATTAGTTCTTTGGTAAACTCTTGGCTCTGAGTTGGTTCCATGCAGGTAATTAGCTTAACTACATCTTTTTTAATAATACTTAAAAGCCAATAATCTGTTATTTGACTAAATTTGTAAAAAAAGTTTTCTATATTACCTTGTGTGATATTGTTTGTATCATACTCTATTAGCTCAAAAATTATGCTAAGTAAATCACTTACATTGTTTAATTCAGATTTATTACTATCATTTTCATCAATTTCTGACTCGTTATATAATTTTTCAGTAATTATCTTTTCTAATATATAATCAAATTTCTTTACTTTATGATGATTAAAAACAATCTTGTAAAGCTTATCTCTATCAAGATAAAACTCATCTATATCATTAAGACTCTCTATAGCTGGGTAAAATCTAAAAGAATCATTATAGATTTCACTTTCAAAAGAATCTAACTTAAACATTTTTAAGATTCTATCAGTGTTAGCACCTTTTTCTATGAGTGATGATGCTAAACCATCTCTTAATGTATAGTCTATTCTATCTGCATCCAAATCACTAGATATTATCATATATAATGAATAAAACTTAGACTTTTCAGCTTTATATAACTCTTGTAATATTTCTATAATAATATTGATAACAATAAGCATTCCACATTTAAGTTTAGCATCTATATTTTCATTTTTAAGAATATTTTCTTTCATATTTAAGAGTGTTAAATAGGTGAGTTTTTCACCTACTATTTCATGTATATCTTTTTCATAAGTAAATAAGTTTTTTAGTTTTTTATAGAGTTCACTCTCTTTTGAATCTGTTAATTTATCGAACAAGCTTTCTATTGCAAACTCTGTTAAGTGACTAAAAGGCAGATGTCCATAATCATGTAAAAGTGCAAAAAACCGTAAGCTTTGCAATAAAATAATATTTACAACATTTAAAGATTTATCATCAAAAATAGTATTGTTAAATGTACAATGATTTATAAAGCTTAGTCCAAATAGTTTTTCCAATGGTTCTAATAACTCTTTAAATTTTAACTCTTTTTTATCAAAGTAATGTTCAATGCAAGAATACTTTTTTAAACCTAAATCTTTTTCAAGCTGTTTTGATATTTCAAAAGAAAATATTATATTTTTTTTGCTAAGAAGGAATTTTTGTAAAATCTCTTTAGAAGAGTTTTTCAAACTATTGTTATAGATTTTACTTGCTACATCACAAGTACCCACACTGTGAATAAAACGAGAAGTTTTATTTGTTGGATAAACTAAATAACTCATAGAGTTTTGTAAAATATAATGAAGTCTATTGAAGATTGCAGATGAAAATAGTTCAGATTCGAGTTTTGAAAAAATTATATTACCATGTATTTGGTCTTTTATGAGCTTTAGTTTATCCATTATTATTTTAACCTTTGCTGTTATTATACAATGAATAGTTAAAATATTTATTTATTATAATATACCACCAAAGTATCGTAAACATAATGCCAATATAACCCATAAAAACAAGCCATTCACCAATAATTGTAAATAAATTATCTTGAAAAACCATAACAAGAGAAGCACTAATAAAAGGCAATAACATAAACGATACTTTTTTACTTACTCCTATCTGTTTTAATGCAACCATAGAACTATAAAAGTTACTGTCATTTGTAGTCCAAATATTTAAAACTAAAAGTAGCATCCCTAAAAAACTACCAAACAATGCAACAAAATCTGTAAAATTATTAATACCACTATTTTTAGCCAAAATATAGCCTAAAAATAGTAACAAAAAATTACCAATAAACATACCAATCAAAACAGATGTATATCCTACTTTAAAGTTTTTAGCCTGTTTTGTAATATCCATAATGATACTACTAGATGAAAAAGCCCAAGTTCCATATATCATAAAACCTATACTCTGAATCTCTTTTATATTGACACTTCCATCAAGAGTTAAGTTAAAATTATCTTCATGTTTAATCAAGAAAAATACAATATAAATTATAAAAATAGATAAAACAATAAATGAGAATTTTTTAAGCCATCTATACCCAAACAGATAAGCACCTAAAGCAAAAACATAAGACAATACTACTAAAATTATAAAGTTTTCTATATTTAAAAGATTACGAATCACTTCTATTTGTATAGAATACCATCCTGTATTAATCACAACCACCATAAAGATAAAAAAAATATTTACAAAATTATTGGGTATATATTTTTGAAGTGCTTGTGAAAAGTTAAGTTTCTCTTTGACACTTATATATACAGGTGCGAACATCGTTATAGCAAACAACACAAAAGCAAATATATTTGCAAATAAAAAATTAATAAATTCTACACTAGCAAAACTAGCACCAATTATAAAATTTATAGATAAAAATACAAATCCTCCCCAAGTAAATATAAGGGAAAGGTCACTAAACTTTGTACTGTTCATAAAAATCCAAAATATCTATATAACCACTACTAGAAACATCTATCATAAGATTTGTTTTCATCAAATCTCCACCCATAAGATAAACCATTCTATCATCTACTATATAAAAAGGTATCTCTAGTGCATAGCATATACCACAAATTATAGCACTACCAAAGTGCATCTGCATACCATTGCTATACACAAACACTTTTTTAGATGATAATATCTTTTGTAAGTCTTCATCTATATTATTGCTTAGTAATCTATTTGAAGTATTCTCTTTTTTAAAATAATTTGAGAAAAATCTATTATTTCCTAACTCTATAAAATAGTCATATTTTTTAGAGTTTTTTTTATCTAATTGGTACGACTGAAGTTGTACTTCCATAGACAATGATATTTTATCAAGTAAATTTTTATATTTTTTTTCTAAATCATTACAAAAATCATTAAAATCTAAATTATGAGAAATTTTAACTATATCAATATTGAAGAAATTTAGAAATGGGTCAACTACTGTAAACTGAGAATCGTTTGATACATAATCTACAAAATCACTATTTAACATAATAACTTTTTTTCCAGTAGCTATGGCATAACCAATCTCAAAACCAATCCCCTCATCAAACTCAACTCCATCAACATAACCCATCACTATATCGCAATTATCAACTTGCTCTATATCTTGTCTAAATATCTCTTCTTTCCATATACTTTTTTCTATAAATTCCTCTTTAGAATCTCTATATGGCATATAAATTTCAACATCAAAGTTATCTTTTAAATACTTTTCTAATTTACAAGTTCTTATTTTATCGTCAAAGTTATATAGTTTAGAAATCAAGTAAATTTTGTGCATTACCAACCTTACAATCTTTCACCATTGGACATATAAAACATTGTTTAGAGACACATCCAACAGAACCTAAAATCCAAAGTGCTTTATCTAACTCTTTCCATGAATATTCTGTTTTGTTTACTGCATCTTGCCATATTTTAGATACTTTTTGTAGCTTCTTTTTATCGGCTTTTTCATAATCAAACTCTTCTATCAAATCACATTTTATAGCTATTTTAGTGTCGTGTGTATCTACTGGTAAAGGTACATCTTCAAAATTTAACAGTTTTTTATTGAAACCTACTCCATCTATTACTCTTAGTAAAAGTCCTGTCGTTTTATCTCCATAGCCTTTAAAGCTTTTTATACTTTTGTATATTTGCAACGATTCATCCGTATAATTGTAAAGTTGCATCGTATCTCCATCAAACTCTTCACATAATTTCGTAGCATTATAAATCCAATACTGAGTAGACTTCTTTGGATATCTAAGACCTAAAAACTGTAAATAATCTTTATAAAGTTCCATCTCTTTATTAGTGTATTTTTCTACAATATATTTTGCATCAAAAAGTTCAGAATGATTCTCATAGAGTGCTTTAAATCTTTCATAAAGTCCAGTAGATTTTGTGCCATGGTCATTATATATAAGATAAAAATAAAAATCTGCATGTTCACTAGAACAATACTCTACACCCATTGGAATCTGATTCTCCAATAAATTTTTCAAATGCTCAAAAATACCTTTTTCATCTTTATAAGCAGACATTATTTTTTTTACTATCTCAATCTCTTTCATTTACTCTACCTATTTGTTTATTTATTTCATTAAGTAACCACTCATACCCTTGGTATTGTAGCAATCTATTTTCTTTTACATATCTTAGGTAAATACCTCTACATAAACCTAACTCTTTTTTAGTATATGGCAAAATTCTTTTGTTTTCTCTCGCTCTACTCATTGCTGTTTTTAAAGATACATCCATATAAATATTTAACTCAGGTACTTTAAAGATTTTATTAATTTCATCTACCCAAGCTACATTACACGACTCCATCTCTCTATAAACTAAAGAGGAGTAAACATATCTATCCCAGATAACCACATCATAATCTTGTTTTATAATTTCTTCATATCTTATTTGTCTATCTGCTGCAAAATACAAGGCTTTGAGTTGTGGGGAGAGTTTAATGCCTTTACGAAATGAGTCTAAAACTATATCTCCTACATCGGTAGTGATTAATTCTCGTGTACAATGTACTTTTTTACCTTGACTACTTAACTCTTTACAAAGCTTTTTAGATAAAGTAGTTTTTCCACAGTTATCAATCCCCTCGAGTGTTACAAATATCATTTTATTCTTTTTCTTTTGTAACACTAGAGCCATTATACAACTCAGCAAAAAGATAGTTACTGAAATAATTTACACCTATAGTAAAAATTGTTATGGATAAAGTAATCATTAAGATAGTTAATAATTTACTTTTTTTTACATAGCTTAGTTTTAAAAAGACCTCTTTTTCTTTCCAATGATATACTATAACATTGTCAGATTTATTATTTAAACAGATATAATCTCTCCATATATCAGATAAAACTTTAATATTTTTATGATATTTACTTTGAAAAATAATATTCATATTCATATCTGTTTTTAAAAATAAATTTTGACTAGATAGTATATAATTGTTTTTATTGAAATTTTGAATGATACTATTAGATAGTTTATCATTTTTATTAATATTAAAATCAAGATTAATAATTTTTTTTATAAATTTATCTACAAAAAGGTAATTTTCATCTATCTCTGTAAAAATCTTTTCCAATTTATTTATTCTAAATCTATAGTAAATATTATCATAACTATCACTTTGAATATCTTCATTAATATTAATCTTTATTACCGTGCCTATGCCACCTATCTCATCTACAATGTCGTAGTTATCTAAAAGATCCATATATCTAAAATCACTTTTACTCTCATTATCTTTGTTGTTGTATCTTACAACTATAATATTATTATTTTCTGTATCAATAGAGAGATTTTCATTAAACATAGCAGATGTTAAATTATTATTTTGCTTTAGTATTGGTACTTTATCTGTGATGTTGAATTTTTTTATTTTATAAGGTATATAGAGCGATACACAGTCATCTTTATTTTGACTTTTAATCCCTTTTATTTTTATACCAAATTCTAAGTAATTTTTACTCTCATCTGCACTAATAAAGATATTTGTATCTAGTACAACATTGCACTCTTCTATAGACCACCATATTGCTGTACTATTGTTCATTGAGCAAATTATCCAGTTTTTTTACTTCCTCTTCAGATAACTCCATAAATGTACTATTTATTTGTTTTATAGTTAATTCTAAAGGTTTTTTACAAAGTTTCATGGCATCTAGTTCATAAACATAAAGATTATTATAAGCATATTTTTCTACATACTTACTTACAACATTATCATTATAACTTTGACTATATTTCTTTATTATACAGGATGCTGAACCACTCTCTATCATTTTTGCTTTGTAAACTCCTTCTAATTTAGCATCTTTTACTTTATATATTCTCTTCAAAGAATTTTTACTACCTATCATGTAGCCTTTTATCATAGTAAATGTAGAGTTTACTTCATCTGTTGATATCTCATCATCCTGATGATATAAAATATACGACTTTACAGGCATATTTTGTTTTATCTCTGTTTTAATATCTTTATATTCCTGATAAGGTGCATTATCTGAAACTTCAAAGCTACTTTTAAATCTGACTAAAGATATAAATATGGTATATATACCGTATTCTCCATATATATCTTTTTCTTTATCAAAGATAATAGCTTGTTCTATCTTCTTGCAAGTTCTGTCAAAAAAATCATTTGTAATATTATTTTGGATTTTATAAAACTCTTTGAGATAGCTCTGCATTAGCAAAAGCATAAGTTTTTTAATATCTTGTTTGTAGATAGCTTTTAGATAAGTTTCAAGTGATTTTGCACAAAAATAGAGTAGTTTTAAGATGTTTGGTTCTTTTATATCTACATCAAAAAATCTTCCATATAGTTCTATTTTAAGTTCTGTCGTTCTAATAGACTTTATGACACACTTTTTTATATCGCTATTAAAAAGAGTTTCTACACCTACTTTATTGAGCAATGCCAATGTATCTAAATAATGACTCACGATATCATAAGAAGTATATGTCATAATCTTTTCCTTTATTTGTACCTTTTTAATAAAAGCACAAATAAAGGAATCTTTTAAGATTCCTTTACTAGCAATGTTTGATATCTTTCACCAAAAAGTCTAAAACCATCAGTAGCAAAATACCCATAAAGTGCATTGAGTGTACCCACTTGTTCTTCATTTTCTTGTGAATTTCTTAGAGTGGAGGAGAGCTTATTTAGCTCTCCTCTAGTCGATTTAGCATCATTTTTGATGGACTCTATCTCCTCATCTAAGAAAATATCTTTCATCAGTTGCATAATTATACAATAAACTGATTTGCAACCATTGCATCACCATCATTAACAGAAACAGTACCAACTAATTCTACAGTTTCTGTATCACCAGTTGTACTAGTAACATAGTATACATCATAAGTTTGAGCACCAGTTGCAAAATCACCATAAAGAACTACAGCTTTTGCACCCTCTGCAAGTCCCATATTATTGTTTCCACCTGTTTCTTCAATAGCAGCTGAAATTTCATCAACAGCATTACCACCAGTACCACCACCATAATTAACATCTTTAGCCATGAATACTACATCAGATGCGATATTAAATGTAGCATTTGATCCAACTTCTGCATCCAGAACAGCAGTACCAGTTTCATTTGCTGTAACATCAGTAACACCATCAATATCTACAAATGCATCAAAGTTAAGGATATCACCATTAGAAGCAACTTTAGCAGCTAAAACACCAGTAATAGCATCTTGACCATTTGATGATGCTGTTGATTCAAAAACAATTGTATCTGTTTTCGTATCGCCACTTAGAGTAATATGATCATTTCCTTTACCACCAGTGATAGTGTCTAATAAAGCACCATCAGCAATAATATCTGCACCTGCACCACCAGTGATAGTATCTCCACCTGCACTAGCAGTTATGTTGAAAATATCATGTGCATTTGTATCAGCAGAAGCATCGAATGTTAATTCGCTTCCAGCACCATCTGAAATAGCAGCAGCATTTACAGCATAAGTTGTATCAGTTGTTAAATTACTTCCTGTGCTTATTGTTAAAGAAGCATCATGATTTGTAGAACCAGTTACTGTAAAACTTTCAACATTTGTAACATTAGCTAAGCTTACAATACCACTAACAGCAGCAGCATTGTTAAGAACAACTGCATCTGCTGTTCCAACACCACCATTTATTGCATCATCTGCAGTTAAGTCTGTTCCACTAAAGATAAAGTTGTCATTACCTTTATTACCATAAAGTGTCGCAGTTGCAGTACCTGTAACAACGATATTATCAATTGTATCACTACCATTTACTTCTACAGTACCTGATGTACCAGTCGCAACAGTTAAATAGTTTGAACCAGTTGTAGCTGAACCCATTTTTACAAGTGTAGATGAGTTTGCATCTGTACCTGCATTTGTAACTGTTACAGTATGAGTAGCATCTCCAAATAAACCAGCTGAGCTAGAAGCATCAAGAACTAAATCTACATCTGTATGTGCAGCACTATCAGCTTTAACAGAGAATGCAGTTAGACCAACATTAGCATTACCTTTAAGCACTACATTTAAGTCACCTAAAGTATTTTCAATAACAGCACTAGTATCAGTAGTTGTAGCTGCATTTAATGTAATAGTTTCACCACTTGCATCTTTAACAGTGATACCTGCTAAGTCAATCTTACCAGTTGTAGCAGTCATTTTAATATCACCAGCTTTTTCAAATCCGATAACTGAACCATCAACAATATTTGTTTTAGCACTTACAGTTAATGTACCAGTTGTAGAAGTTACATTACCATCAGCAACAGAAATAGCTCCTAAAGCAACATTAGCTGCAGAACTTGTTACAGTCGTATTTCCAAGTGAAGCTGCAGAAATTGCACCTACAGTTGCTGTACCAGCAGATGAAACATCAATAGTACCTATTGTTGCTTTGTTTCCTGTTGAACTTGCATCTGAAATAGCACCAAGAGTTGCTGCAGCTGCAGTAACTGTACCAGTTGATTCAACAACGATAGAGTCAACTTTATCAGCAGTAATACTACCTATCTCTGCATCACCAAGAGCAGAAGCTTTTAATGCACTAATCGATGCATCTAGGTAAGAACTATTGTTATTTGTTAAAGCAATATTACCAATAGTAGCTTTACCTTTAGCAGAAGTCGCAGTGATTGTTCCTATGCTATCTGCAACAATAACACCAGCACCAGCACCAGCACCAGCAGCATTTTGACCAACAAAAGAATCATTTGTAGTAGCATCACTACTTACTGTAATATTTCCGATTTTACCATCAGTATAGTCAGTTCCTGAACCATTTACAGTTATAGCACCAATAGTAGAAGCACCTAATGTATTTGTAACATTTACTGTAGTTAAATGGTCAGCAGTTATAGATGCTACACTAGAAGCTGTAGCACTTGCACCAGTTACTGTTAAACTATCGATACCAGCTGTATTTGTAGCATTTACAGCATCTAATGCTCCTAATGTTGCTTTACCAGCAGCTGAAGTAACTTTAACTGAAGTCATAAGAACATCAGAGTCAATCCCACTTCTAGCAGCCAAAGCAACATCACCAGTACCAGCAGTTGTTGCAGTTGATTTTACATCTATACTTACAAGTGATTTGTCATCTAAAAGTGTTGTTATAGCTACATTTTTATCACCAGTTACATTTAAAGTAGCAAGTTTTTCTGAAGTAGTTGTATCTGTTGTTGTGTCAGATACTATACCACCTGTAGTAGTTGTTGTAAAGTTACCAGTAGCATTTATAGTTAATGATTCAGCAGCTTTATCTAGTTGAATAGTACTTGTACCCATACCTGAAGCAGCACCAAGAGTTACTGTAGCATCTTTAACATTTGATAAAGCAACAGAGTTTGTTGTACCCTTAGTTAAATCAACATTAATAGTAGCAGCTTCATTTGATTTGAAATTTAATGCAATATTAGCAGTTTTAGCTTTAGAAGCAGTGTAAGTAGAACCATTTAGGATATTACCAAATGTTACAGCATTAGCAGCACCACTATCTTCAATAGCTGTTTTAGTATCAGTAGTTACAAAGTTAACTGTTGTAGCAGCATTTACTTTTGCATTTTCAACACCCTTAGCGATAAAATTAAAAGTTCCATTTGTAAAAGAAAGTGTATCTGTACCAGCACCACCATCAACTACATCATTACTTCCAAGTGCTGCACCAAGATAGATGCTATCATCACCAGCTTCAGCATAAAGGTAAGTTTTTCCTGAACCATTTGCAGAGAAATCAATCATATCATTACCAGCACCAGTTTTTACAAGTGTTGTTCCAGTTGAAGATACATTTGTTGCACTTACATTGATGTTGTCATTACCTGAACCTAAAAGAACAGAACCACCATCTCTGTGCATAGTGATAGCTGCTGTTGACATATTGTAAGTTAAGTTTGTAGCTATTGTATCTACTTGTGTAGCAGAAGCAACTATACCACCTGTGTTAGATGTAGCATCTAAAGTTTTTACAGCTGTAAATGGATTTGCATTGTTTAGAGTAACTGCAGCAGTATCTGTAATCTTTACAGTGTTCATTGCAAGGCTTGTTCCAAGAGTTAATGCACCAGTCCCTGAAAGGTTAAGTGTTGTAGCATTTGCTGCTGTTAAAGTGTTTAGAGTAGATTCAGCAGTTGTATCTACAGTTACAGTTTCAAAACCAGTATCTGTTGTTGTTACAGAAGCAGCAGTTGCACCATTTAAAGTAACAGCTAAAGTATCAGAAGAACCATTTGTTGCACCAGTTTTATAAGCTAAAGAAATTGAATTAGAAACATCACCTTTAAGAGATACTGCCATTGTAGCATCTTGGATATTTGTAACTGTAAGTTTTCCTGAAGAATTGTTATCTGCAAGATTTTCTACTGCAGCCATATTTGTCATATCGATACTATTTGCACCATAAGTAGTTACATTTACATTTTCAATGTTTGTAGCTTTGAAAGTACTGTTAAGGCTTGAAGAGATTTCCATGTTTAATGTATCTGTACCAGCACCACCATCTATAGTGTCACCGTTAGCAATAGTTGTTAATGCACCATTAAAAGTATCATCAGCTTTTGAACCAGTTAAAGTATCAGCACCAGTAGTTAATGCAGCAGTTACTGGAGTATAATCAGCCTTAGCAGTAACAACTTCAGTTTTAACAGTTTCAACTGTAGTAGCATCAGCAGTGATAGCAGTTAAAGAAACAGCTTTTGCTGCAGCTTCATTTAAATTTTCAGCATAAGCATACTCAGAAACAGCAACTTTATTAGCTAAAACATCATCATCACCAAGACCACCTTTGTCTTCTTTAGCAGCAGTTACAACAGCTTGGATAAGGTTTTTAACACTCATAGTACCAGCAGTTAATTCATCTACCCAGTAAGTTTTACCATCTGTATCAGCTGCTCTGTTAAGTACATTGCTATAAACAGCAT
>Ga0256842_1001685_pt1 | contig 17265 bp, 18 predicted proteins | sample 4559240metaG_FD_185973 | JGI IMG/M metagenome (GOLD analysis project Ga0256842, IMG submission 185973) | Hydrothermal vent microbial communities from Guaymas Basin, Mexico - 4559-240 | ecosystem: Environmental > Aquatic > Marine > Hydrothermal vents | place: Mexico: Guaymas Basin | collected...
CTACATTTGCAGTCCAATTTAATAAAAGACAAAAAATGATTGTAATACCTATCAAAGAAGGCGAGAATATCGAAAGAGCTTTAAAAAAGTTTAAAAGAAAATTCGAAAAAACAGGCGTAATGAAAGAATTAAGAAACAGAAAAGCCTATAAAAAACCATCTATTGTAAATAGAGAATTAAAGATTAAAGCTGTATACAAGCAACATTTATTTGAAGCTGAAGTATAAATTTATCAATTATTTCTTGGAAAAACATAAATCACAAGCTATCTTTAGCTTGTGATTCTTTGTGCTTGAATATATTGAAATGGAAAAATACCTGACTGATTATATTAATTACTTAAATTTTGAAAAAAGGTATTCGAAACATACAACTATTGCCTATCAAAATGACATAGATCAATTTATAACTTTCTATAGAAAATATGCTTCAAAATTAAAATGGGACGCTGTCAACAACAAAGATATTCGAGCTTGGATTTCTGCTTTAATTGATAAAGGAATTAGTTCTAAAACTGTTAATAGAAAATTATCTTGTTTAAAATCATTTTATTTATTTTTGAATAAAAAAGAAATAGTTTTAGGAAATCCAGCGAAATTAGTAAATGCTCCTAAGAGTAAAAAAAGCTTACCTAAATTTATAGAAGAAAAGCAAATTAATTTCTTAATTGACGATGTAGAATTCGACGATAATTACGAAGGAGAAAGAAACCATTTAATAATAAGTATGTTTTACTTTACAGGGATTCGATTATCTGAATTAATTGAGCTACAATTAAGTGACTTAGAATTAAGAAATTTTAGGATAAAAGTACTTGGGAAACGCAACAAAGAACGTATAATACCGTTACATAAAGAGCTAACCAACTTAATAGAGAGATACTTGAAAACTAGATTAACACAACTTGGAGGGGATAACAGTTCATACCTATTTTTAACGTCAAAAAATAAAAAAACATATCCCAAATTGGTTTACAACATTGTAAATCAATCTCTAGGTCTAGTTTCCACAATATCTAAAAAAAGCCCGCACGTTTTAAGACATACTTTTGCAACTCATATGTTAAATAAAGGAGCAGACTTAAATGCTATTAAAGAACTACTAGGACACGCAAATCTTGCAGCAACACAAATATACACTCATAATTCATTTGAAAAATTAAAAAAGACATATAAACAATCTCACCCTCGAGATTAATAATAATTAATATTAACCAATAAATGGAGGATAAATATGGATATTAACATTAATGCTTTACACTTTGACACTGATAAAAAACTAGAAGATTTTATCACAAAAAAGATAAATAAGCTAACAGAAAAGCACGACTATATTACAGGAGTTAATGTTACTTTAAAAGTAGATAATTCTCAAGACAGAGAAAACAAGGTGACTGAAGTTAAAATTTTGGCAAAAGGAAATGATTTTTTCAGTAAAAAACAGACCGCCTCTTTTGAGGAATCTACTGATGAAGTTACCGAAGCACTTAGACGACAACTAAACAAGTTTAAAGAAAAAAAAATTGGTCGATAATTTCTAATTAATTTTATTTCTAAAGCAAGCTTACTTATAGCTTGCTTTTTTTTGACGAAAAAAACATAATAAAAAAAGGTCATTGAAATTAATCAACGACCTTTATAGTTCTTGAGCGGGCAACGAGATTCGAACTCGCGACCCTCAGCTTGGAAGGCTGATGCTCTACCAACTGAGCTACACCCGCAATAATAAATAGTGGGAGGGATAGGATTCGAACCTATGAAGGCTGAGCCAACAGATTTACAGTCTGCCCCGTTTGACCGCTTCGGTACCCTCCCCAATTTTTTTTAAAGAACTATAATGAGCCGATAGAGGGATTCGAACCCACGACCTGCTGATTACAAATCAGCTGCTCTAGCCAACTGAGCTATATCGGCAAGTGGGTAAGCTACTCATATCGCACCGCTCAACTACCTACCCTTGCTGCCTTCCGACCCTGGGGGAATTCGATAGGAGCTGGTCGTATGAGACTTACCCGGCGACAAAAGTAGTAATCTTGATTATATTTGCAAATTTATTTTAATAAATTTTACAGATATTTTTTATTTACGTTAATAAACGATAGTATACCAGAAGTTTACGATAAATCTTTTTTTTCTACCCCCCTGCTTTTTTTACCTTATACTTCAATTCAAGTAAAATATTCATAATCTTTTCTCTAAAATCACCTTGAATAATGATTTCTTGATTCTTCACTGCCCCTCCTACGCCACACTTACTCTTTAATATCTTTCCTAATGCTTTAAGATCCTCTTCTAATCCTATAAAACCTGTTATCAAAGTAACAGACTTTCCTTTCCTTTGTTTTTTGTCTAAGCTAATTCTTAAATCTTGCAACTTTGGTTCTAGTGTTTCTACTTCCTCATCGTCATCATAATCGTAACTAAAATCCGGATTAGTAGAATAAACAACATCTACTCTATTTTTTTTCTTTTTACTCATCATCATTTTCAATTATCGACTGGCACAACTTACACATTTCTTACTCTCTGGCATTAATAAAATCCTTCCAATTGGAATAGCCTTCCCACAAGATACACAAATTCCAAATCTTTCGCTATCGATACCCTTAAGAGCAATCTCCAAACTTTTTAATTGCTTTTCTTTTTGAAGAAGAGCAGCTTCATTTACACTTTTATTATTAATAGCATCCATTCTACTCACACGCCCTATTGCACAATCGGGTTCAATGGGTTTTGTTAATTCTTTAAGTTCTTCTATTTTCTTATATGCTTCTTTTATTTTATGAAGAACTACCAATTTCAACTCTACTCTTTCTTTATCAGTCATATTTTTCTATACTTATTCTTCAATCGTTCTTCTATCCAACCCCCACATCAATTTGTTCCTTATCGTTCCAAAAAATGAAGAATCATCAAATTTCACTGTTTTAATTGTATAATTTGCTTTTCTAATTCTTAGCTCAACAGATTTATCAAAAGGTTTTGATCTAAAATCCAAAGTAGCTAAAAAACTATTCTCACGACCATCAACTTTCAACACAATCTCTTTATCGTCAGGAATAACCATTGGACGAACTGTTAAATTATGGGGTGCAATAGGAGAAATAATAAAATTCTTTGTTCCTGGCATTACGATTGGCCCCCCCACGCTTAAGGAATAACCTGTAGAACCCGTTGGGGTTGATATTATTAAACCATCGGTCCAATACGAATTTAAATACTCTCCATCTACATACGCCTTAATAGTAATCATAGAAGAGGTATCCTTTTTTATAATTGTCAATTCATTTAACGCCTTATTAAATTCTCCAAATAAATTATTATCAGTTTCCAGCTCTAATAACGTACGTTCCTCAATCTCGTAATCACCTCTCATTAAGCTCTTTACAGCAATGACGGTATTTTCTTTAGCAATATTTGCCAAAAAACCTAACCGACCACTGTTAATCCCCACTATTGGAATATTTAAATTACGAACTAAATTTACACTTTCTAAAAAAGTTCCATCACCTCCAATACTAAACATAAAGTCGAAATCACTACTCAAATCTTTATAACTAACAAACTCTGCCTCTACTTTTGGATGAAAACTTAAATCTCTTCGTAAAAAATCGGCAAAATCATGATGCAAATAAAGTTCATTATTTTTAGACGAAAGTGTATTAAAGAACTTATGAATAAATTCAATAGATTGCTTTGCAAAAGGACGTCCGTAGATAGCTATTTTCATAATTACTTTTTATTTTTTAATATTACTTTCATCCCTTCTTTTTCACTTAAAGGCTGAAGTTCTGCAACCTTTATATATTTCTCGACCTGTTCAGAATTCGTTTTAGAATATTCACGTAAAGCCCAACCAATCGCTTTTTTCACAAAAAAATCATTTTTAGGTTTAAGCTGTTCAACTATGGATCGCAATAAATAAAAATCAGTATCTTCTTTATATTTTAACTGAAAAAGAATGGCTGTTCTATTAATCCAAATATTTTTTGATTCAGTCCAAACAGGAATATATTCTTCTCGTAAGTCGGGGTAATCATTTAATATCTGCCCAATAAATTGTGGAGCCAACATGTCAATAGTATCCCACCATGATTTATCTTGAATTAGATCTAAAATAAACTCTAAGTGCGAAGGTGTTAATTTTTCCTTAACCTTAGCAATCAGAAACATTGCTAAATACTGATATTCTCTTTCTGGCAATGCCCAAAGAGCAATAGCTAACTGTTCAACATCAACAATATTTATTTCCCCAAATTGATATTGAAGTTCTTGGTTCAATTCAGTACGCAATGGTGAAGGAATTCCTAAAAAAGAAAACTTATTTTTCATATAAGCCTCCATTTTTACAGCCACGTCTCTATTCCTATTAAGCTCATAAAGTGCTTTAATATTTTGTATATCTTTTATATTCATTGACTTTAAAACTTATTGATTCTTATCAATTTCATGCGACTGATATAAATTTAGAACATGCAAATACAAATGTTCAACCTTATCTCTAGCCCAAGGTGTTCTCCTCAAAAATTTCAAGCAGGACTTAATCGATGGATCATTCTTAAAACAACGTATATTAATTTTTCTGGCTAATTCCTCCCATTCATATTCATCAACAAGTCGTTCTAAAATATCGACTAACTTAACACCATGTAAGGGATTGTTTATTTGAGTTTTACCTGAATTATCATTCATAAGTTTAGATTGAAAGAGACAATATATACAAGCAAAAGTACAATTTATATCAAGTTTTACAAATACAAATTTAAAGCCCACATATTCATCTAAAGAAAATCTTATTACATTTTACTAACAATAAAGTATTATTTCGGCTTTTCAATATATTTTTACATCATATAAATTATATATTAAGATGTACGATTTCAAACAAACAGAAATAGAAGAAGCCATTATTCATGGCATAGGAAATAGAGCAAAAGAAGAAGATGTTTTTTTATCTCAATCCCCTCTAAATATTGACGAAGCTCAAAAAGCCGTTTTATTAAGTTACTATTTAAATCCTTTCAAAACAGACGAATATTTTCAATTTATTGGAGAAGAAGCGGCCGACGAAGAAACTAGATTTAATGGCAACCGAATGTATGGTTATGTAAGAGATTTATACAGAGAGCCCGATAATTTTGTTGAACACTCTCAAAAAATTGCAGAATTTCTATTCGAGCTAAGTATTATTCCTAAGATAACAAGCGGAGAGTTACACGTTGTTCGATTTTCTAATTGTAATATCGACGACGAGATCGTAAATGCTATTGGTTTTTTTAAATCGGAAACCAAAGAGCCTTTTATTAAACTCATGTCATCAGGCAGTAATATCGAGGTCAAAAGACAAGAAGGTATTAGTCTTAAAAAAGTTGATAGAGCTTGCTTAATCTTTAACACTGACAAAAAAAACGGATATCGTATTTTAAACATTGATAAAACAAAAGGAGATGCTCTCCCTCATTGGCAATTCGATTTTTTAGCCATACAGCAACGCCGTGAAGATTTCTATAATACTAATAATTTCATTAGCATGATTAAGAACTTCTCTGACGAAGTTCTTGTCGAAGAAAATAATATTAAGCCATCTGATCAAATTGCATTTATTCAAAGAACTGAAAACTATTTAAAAAACACTGACCAATTTACAAGTGAGGAATTTGCAGAAGAGGTTATTGGAGATACAGAGATAACTGATGCCTTTAATAATTACATCCCCAATTTTGAAAGCGATTACGACATCGAAATAAAAAAAGAATTCCCTGTTTCTAAACAAGCCGTAAAATCAAATAAAAAATATTTTAAATCGGTTATAAAATTAGATAAAAGTTTTCACGTTTACGTCCACACCAATCCTGATAATTTAGAAAAAGGCTTCGACAACGCTCGTGCGATGAAATATTATAAATTATATTATAAAGAAGAAGAATAACCCACAAAAATTACATATGAAAAATACATTACTAATATTACTATTTACAGCTAGCATAGCTATTTTCGGTCAAAATGACACTACTAAAACAGATCAAAAAGAACAAATAAAAACAGGATTCAGCTTTGGAGCATTACCTGTTGTAGCATACGATTCTGACGTTGGATTTAAATATGGAGCATTAGCCAATATTTATTATTTTGGTGATGGTTCTACTTATCCTAAATATATGCACTCGTTATATGTTGAATGGTCTAGGACAACAAAAGGATCAGGCATAAATCAGATTATTTACGATACCGATCAGTTAATTTCAAAAACAAGAATGACTTTAGAGGCTAGTTATTTTACCGAAAAAGCACTTGGTTTTTATGGCTTTAATGGATACTCAGCAAAATATCATCCCGAATTTATTGACGACTCAAACGCAGAATACAAAACTCGAATGTATTACATGCACGAAAGAAATCAATTGCGTTTAAAAGCCGACTTCCAACGTTATATCTATGGGAAAAAGTTAAGGATTTTATTTGGCTTTTCACATTTTAAAACGCAAATAGCAACGGTCGATATTGACAATCTTAATGAAGGGAAAACTAAAAATCTTCTTCCTGATACAGCAACATTGTATGACAACTATATTGATTGGGGAATAATAAAAAGCGAAGAGAAAGATGGGGGGAGAACCAATATGTTTCGTTTGGGTTTAGTATACGACACCCGAGACCAAGAAGGAAATCCAATGAAAGGGATGTGGTCGGAAGCCTTGCTTCTATATGCACCTTCTTTTTCATCTGATGGAAATTCTTATGCTAAATTAGCCTTTACCCATCGACAATATTTCACACTAAAAAAAGAAGTTCTCAACTTAGCATACAGAGTTTCTTATCAGCCCAAAATTTCTGGTGAGATTCCTTTTTACATGCTTCCATTTGTATACAATTCTGACCAAAATAGAGATGGATTGGGTGGAGCAAAAACTCTAAGAGGAATCTTAAGAAATAGAATAATCGGAGACGATTTATTATATGGGAATATTGAATTAAGATGGAAATTTTACAGAGGAATCGTATTCAATCAGAACCTATATTTAGCCTTAAATGGTTTTATTGATGCAGGAATGGTTACCCAATATTATGGAGTTAATTCAAAAGGAGTGCCGAACGAAGAGCTTAGAAATATCAAAACAGAATCCGAATCTATACATGGTAGTTACGGAGCTGGATTAGCAATTGTTATGAATTCCAATTTTATTATCTCAATAAATTATGGTAGAGTAATTCAAAAGCAAGATGGTACTTCGGGATTATATATTGGTCTAAATTTCTTATTTTAAGGATTAAAAGCATTGCCACAAAGAAAAAGTTGTTATCTTTGCAGTTCGAAAATTAAAAAAACATAAACAAATGGTAAGAAATTACGAAACCGTCTTCATTCTAACTCCCGTTTTATCTGATGCTCAGGTAAAGGAGACGGTAAGCAAATACAAAAAAGTTCTCACCGACAATGGTGCGAAAATTTTGTTTGAAGAAAATTGGGGACTAAAAAAATTAGCCTATCCAATTCAAAAGAAATCTACAGGATTTTATCAATTATTTCAGTTCGAAGCAGAACCTGAAGTTATTGAAAAATTTGAACTAGAATTCAGACGTGACGAGACAGTAATTCGTTTCTTAAACTTCAAAATGGATAAACATGCCGTGAAGTATGCTGAGAAAAGAAGAAAACGATTATCAGACAAAAAAGAGGCTTAAGAGATGAAACCAAATCAAGGAGACGTTAGATATCTAACACCAATAGCTGTTGATACTACAAAAAAGAAATATTGTAGATTCAAAAAAAGTAAAATTAAGTTCGTTGACTATAAAGATGCTCATTTCTTAAGAAAATTCTTAAACGAGCAAGGTAAAATTTTACCTCGTAGATTAACTGGAACTTCATTAAAATTTCAACGTAAAGTAGGTCAAGCTGTAAAACGTGCTCGTCACTTAGCCCTTCTACCTTATGTAATTGATAACATGAAATAAAGAGGAAGCAAAATGGAAATTATTTTAAAACAAGATATAAGCAATTTAGGCTTTAAAGACGATGTTATCGAAGTTAAAAACGGATATGGTCGTAACTACTTAATTCCTCAAGGAATTGCAGTTTTAGCTACAAGTTCAGCAAAAAAAATACATGCTGAAAATCTAAAACAACGTGCACATAAAGAAGAGAAAGTTAAAGAAGAAGCTAGTTTAATAGCTGAAAAAATCAGTACATTATCTTTAAAAATTGGAGCTAAAGCAAGTTCTAAAGGTAAGATTTTTGGTTCTGTAAACAATATTCAATTATCAGAGGCATTATCTAAAGAAGGTGTTGAAATTGATAGAAAGAAAATTGTTGTTAAATCGGATGCTATTAAAGAAGTTGGAGAATATACTGCTATTGCAAAATTGCATAGAGAAGTTTCGGCTGAGATTAAATTCGAAGTTGTTGCTGAGTAAATACTCTTTAACTAATACAAAATATTAAGGCTATCTTTAATTAGATAGCCTTTTTTTCTGATCTTTTATTTCAGTTCCTAAATACTTTTCGAGGATTTGATATAAGTCTTCTTTCTTAAACGGCTTAGAAATATAATCATTCATCCCCGCATTCAAGCATAATTCACGATCACCCTTCATCGCATTCGCTGTCATGGCAATAACTGGTGTCAAATTGCCATTCTTACGCATATTCTTAACAGTTTCTATACCATCTAAAACAGGCATTTGTATATCCATAAATACTACATCATAGGATTTATGCACCAATCTTTGCAAAGCCTCTTCTCCATTGTTTGCAACATCTACTTTCAGATTAATTTGTTTTAATACAGAAATAGCAATCTTCTGATTAATAATATTATCTTCGACTAACAAAATATGAGCAAGTCCAAAGTCTGGCAAATAATTAGACTTATGTACTTTCTTTTCTGTATCTTTTTGATTAAAAATCCGTTGTAAAGAATCAAATATTTCGGACTGTTTAAGCGGTTTATACAACAACATATCAATCCCTGATTTAGAAATTATTTCGTGATTTACATCTACTGAATTTGATGATATCATTATCGTTTTAGTATGAGGGAATAGCTTATTCTTAACCTTTTGAAAGACTTCTAACCCTGTAAAATCAGGCATATTATAATCTAAAAAGATAATGTCAAAGTTCGGGTTATTCGCTAATAACGAAATAGCATCGCTAGCCTTGTGTAAGGCTATAGACTTAATTCCACATTTCAATAACATCCTACTTAACACGTAACAATTGGTTTCGTTGTCATCAATTATTAGAGCCTTTCTAATTTGAAAATCTATATCAACAAACGTATCTGAAATTATAGAATCGCCCTTTCTCATCTTTAATAGAAAATAAAATATACTTCCTTTATCATTAAAAGTGTTATTAGGATTTGGACTCACTAACCCCATAGTACCTCCCAAAACATCAACAATCATTTTAGAAATAGTTGTACCTAAGCCTGTTCCTCCAAATTTACGAGTTGTTGAACCTTCTGCTTGGGTAAAAGAATCAAAGATCTTTTTTTGTTTTTCTGAAGGAATCCCAATTCCTGTATCTTCAATAGAGAATTTAATAGTATAACTATCATACATTTCATCAAACAAATCTACTTTAAGAAAAATCTGTCCTTCTAAGGTAAATTTCACAGCATTTCCTAATAAATTAATAAGAACCTGAGTTACTCTTGTTTCATCACATTCAACTTTATGATCTATCCTAGGATCTATATATACAATGAGTTCAACATTATTACTTGTTAGAGTATGCTTAATAATTTCTACTACATTATCGACGGTCTTCGACAAATCAAAGACGGATTTATCGATTACTAATTTCCCAGCTTCTATCTTTGAAAAATCTAGAATATCATTAATAATTGAGAGTAAAGATGTTGCTGATTGATAAATAATATCAACCAGTCGCATTCCTTCTTGGTCTAAATTAAAACCTCTAAGTATATCTGCAGCTCCTATAACTCCATTCATTGGGGTTCTAATTTCATGGCTCATATTGGCCAAGAATTCTGATTTTGCTTTTGCAGCTTCGTTAGATTTAATTAGCGCATGATTCAATTCCAAATTTGACGCTTGAAGCTCTAAAGATTGATCCTTGATTCGAACAGATGTATCCTGAAAATTTTTCCAAATCTTATTTTGTTTTATTGAATAAATAATATTAAACGCTATAAAGAAAACTAATCCCCCACTTAATAAGTTACTCATTTCTTTACCATTGAAATAAACACTAATAATCGTAGGAAACATAAGAATGATAATATAAGTAACAACCATCCGCTTACGTTTAAACATTGATAAGGCTCCACCTGAAGTTATCCCGACCACAAGAAATAATAATACAGATAACAGCATATCAAACTCAGAGCTTACATAATACTCAAATGATAACAAAAATGACCACCAAAAACCTGTTGCATAAATAAGAAATTCAGCTATCAATTTTGAAAATAATGAATCTTTTTTATAGATAAGAATAATCCTAAACGCTAAAATAAGCAAAAGAATCCCCACATAAAAAATCTTATTATAAATATGAGTATTCTGATTTTCAGGTACTGTAAAAACTATATATAATAAGAAAACATGTGTAAATACAGACAACAACGAATTCTCTTCAATATTTCTTTGATATATTTTCACAAATATATTTGTTACATATTATTTTCAAAATCAGATACATACTTGTAAATCTGTTTGACATTATTCTCCCAAGTATGTTCATCGGCAAAGACTATTCTTGCACGCTTCTTTTCATCAGAATCCTCCTCAAGCGCTTTCTGAATCAAGGTGACATATTGTTCTTTTGTTTCAGCTAAATAAGTGTGTTCGGCAAAAACACTCATTGCTTCTGTTTTGGTTGCCACAGTACTTTTCCCCATTGCCAAATATTCATCGATTTTACGAGGATAATTTCCAATTGTCAAATCATTTAAAACTTGAGGATTAATAGCTACATCAAAAGCTTCTAAATAAGCAGGAAGCTCTTCACCGTTTTTATTTCCTAAGAAAAACACATTAGAAAGTTGATGTAGTTCACTATTCTTAAAATCTTCATCTTCTGGCCCTACTAAGACTACATTCCAATCCTGACGTTGCTTCGCAATATGTATAATTATTTCAATATCTAAACGAACTGTCAATAAAGCCCCAATATAACCAACAATTGGGGTTTTGATATTCTTAATATCCTCAGGAATAGCAGTAACCTTTTCGGGTTTAAAAGCACTAACATCACATCCCTGTCCTACATAAAATGATCTAGGGTTAAATTGTTTTGCCAAACTTGATAGATAGGTAGAATTAGCAACTACCAGATCTGCTTTTTTCATATGCAAAGCCTCAATTCTTTCACCCTGAACCTTCCAATAATCCATAGACACTAGATTATCACGAGTATAGTACACATATGTTTTGGGCTTTAACAATTCTTTTAAATAGAAACTTCTTAACATATCACTATCATTAAAAAGTATTATGTCCTTAAAGCCTAATTTGATAATCGCTTTTTGAATTTCTTTTGCAAAAATCTTATTATTTCTTTTATTAAAAAAATCAAAAATATAATTTGACTTCAATCGACTTATCGATTCTATTTTGCACGGAGGAAACAAATTGTATAAATTATCACTAATTTTCTCAATTTCAGGTAAATTTCCTTTAATAATTTGAAGTCTTTTTTTTATGTTTACCTTATCTTTTTGCTTTATTGCAGTAAATCGATCTAAAGGAGCATTTACATAAAGCACACGATTATTTCTAGCAAATTCGACCGCAATATTCTTACAATTACTTCCAATTTCTATATCCCAAGGTTGTAAGCCTACGATTACTATATCTCTATTTTTTATCATAAGAAATTCGTTATAAGTTTAAAAATGGGAAATGGGTTTAGATTAATGTGATAGTTTATTGTAAGCACTACTGAAAAACAGACTCTATTTTCTTAACATCGACTGGTATTCTTTCTGAAAAGAAGTTTTCTGAATGAGTATGATTCTTCCACCATGTCTTAATAAAATTTAGAACTTTAAAAGGTTCAACAGAATCACCAGATGAACTTTCAATCTTATAAAGATCCATTTCGTATAAAAAACTTTGATGAAGAACTCTATGTATTTCAACAGACTCATCTGAATATTTCCTTAAATAATCTTCTTCTTTCTCGAAATGAGTTTTACTTAAATCAATCATTTCCACTAAAAAATCGTCGAAATCTTTATAGTTAGGGTTTTCAATCACACAATCAATAAAATCATTGTATGTTGCTAATAGTTCTTTTCGTTCTTGATTAATTTCAACATTCCCAATTCTATATTTATCTGTCCATTTAATTTTTCCAAATTTTTCCATAATATGTATTTTTTTAGATTTATAATTATTATTTAGATTCTTACACAAACATCATTCGTGTATTATATTTTTCTTCGACATTAGAGGGTTTTACAAGATCTTTATATAATCTAAGATTTTCTTCTGCCATGGCCTTCCATGAAAACTGAGTAGCTTTCTCTAAGCCTAATTTAATATAATGCTCTCGTAAACTATCATTGGACTGTAATTCTAAAATAGCTGCTGTTATCTCTTTAGGGAAAGAAGGATTAATAATTTTAGCAGCATCGCCTGCCACTTCGGGCATAGAAGATGTATTTGAGGTAATTACTGGGATTCCACATGCCATTGCTTCTAACATTGGAATACCAAAACTTTCTCTCATGGATGGATATAAGAAAAGATCCGCCATATTATAAATAGCTGGTAAATCTGAATTTACAACATATCCAGCTAAGAATATTTCTTTTCTCAAATTGGGATCTCCTATCTGATTAAGAAGTTTCAAAAGTTCAATTTCGTCGTAATCCAACATTAATAATTTTACTTTATTTCCTTTTTCACGAACATAATCCGAATAGGCTTTTAAAACGCCAATTGTATTCTTCTTTGGATCCGTATTACCTAAAAAGAAAAAATACTTTTCTGGCAATTGATACTTAGCTCTAATACTCTCTAAATAATCTTTATCGTTTATTTTTTTAAAATGTGTTCCTACACCATTGTAAATTGCGACTATCTTATTATCATCAATTTTAAAGAAATCTTTAATTCGTTGTCGTTCGAACTTAGAAACTGTTATTACTTTAGATGCTTTCTTAAGAATACGTGGCACAACAAAACGGCGATACATGTTGCCAACTTTCTGATATAAAGAATATCCTTTTCTGAAAAGAGCTATACTTTCCATGTAAATAATATCATGTAAAATAACTACTAATGGTACAGGAGAATAAATCGGTGCTGTATTACTAGTACATTGTAAAATATCACATTTGTACTTCTTAACTGCCTTTGGTAAAGACACTTGCTCCCATACAGGATAGAATCCTCCATCTAATTCAATTATTTTAAAATTTTCGGTATCTTGCAAACACTTGTCTTGATCAGGAGCGACAAATACAAAATATTCATTCTCTTTATCAATTTTCATTAGATTCTTTATGAGTTCCAAAGCTACGAAATCCATTCCGTGTTTCTTTGTCCTAAATAAGCGTTGACCTTCTATTGCTATTCTCATTATTCCTATTTTTGAGTATTTACGGGGCTAATTAATTTTATGTTCAGATTAAATATCTGAGAGTGTATTTATCTCTCGATTCTCTATTGTAGTTTCCCACCAAACTACTAAGGTTAATAAACTAAAGATTTGGAAAGCTCTAACTTGCTTAAACCAAAACCAATAACCTACATTGTCTTTCTGTGTACGATATTCATTTAGAATTTGTTCTACAAATGCTCGATTTAGGTGTTTTTGCGTAAGTGTAGAATTAATAATTATTTCTGAAATTTTATTAAAACGCTTAGTATCTTTAAAGAAAATAGGAAGAGGTGCAAAACCACCCTGCTTTTTACGTTCTGTAATTTCTTTTGGTAATTTAGGATATAAATAATTTTTGTGTAAGAACTTAGATTTTCCAGCTCCCGATGCGCAAGCATCTAAGCCCCCTTTGAGCTTAACATCTCTAGGTAATTTCTTTAAGAAATTATAAATATCGGTACTCATATACGGGAAAGTTAAATGATTATCAAACTTATCGGCTAGCTTAGAAGCTTTAAAAAGAATAATTTCATTAATAACCTGTTTAATATCACCAAAATAATTATGAACATTATATAATTCGTCAAAGCTCGAAATCTTACTTGGGAGGTCATTTAAATACCTTGGGTTTTGTATATCAACATTGGTATTAAATAATTTAGTTATTTGACTTTCTCTAAATCCAAAAGCGTCGGATTTAAGAATATTTAGAACTTTTTCGTTATGAAATCTAATTTTGAAAAACTTATTATCTTTCTCGAATAATCTCATTTCGGAAAAAGCATCAACCATTTTCTGAACTATTTGCAATCCGTTCTTTTTATATTTATAATGCAATGCTAATTCTCTTCCTGCTGTACCAAAATGCTGATCATTACCATCACCTCCAAGAATAATCCCATTACCATGCTCTTTACTTACCAATTTCATTGCGGTATAATTAACCATCATGCCACTTTCGTTAAATGGGTCTCCAAAATGATTAACTATTTCTGGTAAAGACTCTATTTCACTTCCATCAATATTATATTCAAAATGCTTTGTATCATAGACATCTGACATTAGTTTAGCTAAGGGGAGTTCCGACCACGGATTATTATCAAACCCTATAGAATAAGAACTTGCTTTGCCTTGGTAAACATCACGTAAACCAGCAATATTACCACCAGAATCATAGCCTCCACTTAAAAGTAATTGAACATTAGAGGAATCTTTCACTCTGGATGTTAACGCTTCTTTATGTAAACGCTCAAATTCTAGCGTAGCCTCTTGTTCAGATATTTTTATTGTTTCTGATTCTAATCCAAAATCCTTGTAACCATAGAGATCCTGCAAACGATGGGTATTATTCTCATAAATAAGAGCTTGTCCGCCTGGGATTTTCCAAACATTCTTTAAAGCTGTCTCTGGAGAAGGAATATATCCTATTTTAAGAAATAATGCTAACGTTTGAAAATCAGGCTCAAAATTTTCGTTATTAATATACGATAATAGTTTTTGATGAGAAGTGAAATTATCTTTCGTATAATATACTTGAGGTCCAGCTCCATGTCGATCTCTATAAACAAGGGTCTTTTTCTCTTCTGAAATAACAAAAGTAAATTCACCATCAAGTTCTTTAAAAGACTCTAATAAATTAACTTCGTATCTTTTAAGAATCAACATTGGAATACTTGTTGATTTTGGATAGTTATCTATTAATTTGTTGTAGTTATATATTTTACCCCAAAAGAAAATTGTTTTACCATACTCTTCTGCAATCTGACAGCTACTATCTGTTACTAAATTACTTCTTACTATATCAAATTCTGATACTTTTTTGGAATCTAAAACCGTGTTTAAATCTGTATTTCTTGTTGCAATAAATTTCATAATTATTTTCTATTAAGTTATTAATTATTCAACCTTTCCATGTTGCGTGTGAATAAATTTTTTATTAGCTCCTTTAAAACGTAACATTGAAACAAACATCAATAGAAACCCTTTTGGTAATGTTAATAAAGCAGAGAAAGTTTTCTGATTGTAAAATGATTTAGGGACAGAAAGCAATAGAGCCAATACAATTATGAATAGCATTACTAACCATTCATAAAATGAAATATAAAAGATATTTTCTGTAAATATTAAATTTGTTACTCCCGACAGAATTGTAATAATACCTATCAATCCCAATAAAATAATCCTTGGCAGTTGCCCCATCTGGACAACCTTATCAAAATAATCTATATTTCCTTTAGTTAATAAATGCACCAATGCGGAACCTATATTTTTACCAAAATAAATAAACTGAGCTGATAACCATCGTCTTCTCTGATTTGCAAAGACTTCAGATTTTTGTACTTTTTCGTCTTTAACAATGGCATCTGCTACATACTCTATTTTATAATTATGTTTTAAGTAATACATTTCGAGCTGTTTATCGAAACCGCCAATAGCATCTATTCCTTTCATCGAATTTTTAAAAAGGGAATAATCAAAAGCCATTCCCGACCCAATTAAAGCAGAAGATAAACCAATACTTCGATGTGCTTTTCTGAAAATATAATTATTTATCTCTTCGCTTATTGCATCTAAAATAGCAAATGAATTGTTAATATTCTTTGCAATCCGATGTCCCTGAACAATTAAAAATCCATTGTTAAATGCTGAATTAATCTTAGAAATAAAATTTACTTCCATAATATTATCAGCATCTAATATTAATGCTACATCATAATCGTCACCTATGGTTTCCATTGCTTTGTTTAGCGCTTTTGCTTTTGTGCTGACATCAAAGTTTACTTCGACTACTTTCAAAGGCATTTTTTTTAATTCAACTAACGTTTTTTTCGAAAATGAATCAGCTACAATTATCACTTCAAAGAAATCTCTGGGGTAATCTTGTTCTAATGCTTTTCTTGCCACTTCTAGAATAACAGCATCTTCTTTATAACCAGGTATTAACACTGCTACTTTTCTATAGGCATTAAGGACTTCGGTTTTCACCTTTCTTGTATGAAACCCTGCTATTGCAAAAAATAATAAATAAATAGCCGTAAGTCCTAAATATAGATAGAGAAATATCTCTATTGAATTAATTATTATTTTTAATATTTCCATTATTTTTCTTCTTTAATAACTTTAGCAGGAACGCCTGCTGCTATTGCGTTCTCGGGTACATTTTTGGTTACTACAGAGCCAACCGCAATTACAGCTCCCTTTCCTATTGTCACTCCTTTAAGGATGGTTGCTTTTGCTCCAATCCAAACATCATCTTCAATAATTATTTCCCCACTTTCACCATCTTTATTATGATCTTTTACGTTATGGAAGTCGCTATCAATTATCATCGAAAATGGACCAAATTTGCAATTATTACCTATTGTTACTTTTGTTGTTGCTGAAATAATAGCTCCATTTATAAAATTATTATCTCCAATAATTAGCTCGCCACCTCTATGGGTTGTCAACCTTGATCTATTAATATTAGACCAAATGCTAACTACCGTCCCTAGAGTTATTTTTCCTTTATTTTGAATAGCAGGTTTCCCTTTTGCAATAACAACCTTCCCTAATCGATTTACTTTTCGTAAATATATTCGAGTTAATACTAAAGTATAAGCCAAGCCTATTAAATGAAATGTAAAAATAAATTTTGCATAAGCTCCTGGCTTAACCCCCTTATCTTTAATAAATTTCGCAAAT
>Ga0256842_1001686_pt1 | contig 17261 bp, 14 predicted proteins | sample 4559240metaG_FD_185973 | JGI IMG/M metagenome (GOLD analysis project Ga0256842, IMG submission 185973) | Hydrothermal vent microbial communities from Guaymas Basin, Mexico - 4559-240 | ecosystem: Environmental > Aquatic > Marine > Hydrothermal vents | place: Mexico: Guaymas Basin | collected...
TCATAATTCACAACCAATATTTTTTTACAAACCTCATGATTAGAAAATATATCTAATAGTTTTTTTGAGCTTTTTTCCTGTATCTCAAGCTCCTTAAAAACTATATCTTCCTCCTCATCACAGGCAACATTTTCACCAAACTCTTGTTTACCTTTAATATGAACAAGTTGAGATCTCCTATTTAAGATCTTTTTTCTGAGCTTTTTTAATTTATCTATCCATAAGAGCGTTGTCTTGGGTAAAAAGAATATTTTTAACATAAGTCCAGTAGGTGGAGTATCAATTACAATGTAATCCACCTGCGAGCTCCAGATGCGTATTAGTTCCTCAAGTGCAGAAAGCATAGCATATTCTTCCATGCCAGGCGAATGTTTTAACACATCAAACATATTTTCAAGGTTTATCATTTGAAGATAATGATAATTTTTTTTCATTTTTAAAGATGCTTCTTTAAGGAACTTTTTGAGATACAAATCCACATCAATTTCCTCTGCAATGAGGTTATCTGATATTTCCACTGGCCCAGATCTCGCAGTTATCCCAAAAAAATCAAAAAGATTATGGGCAGGATCAATAGAGGCAACAAAGACTTTATTAAAATTTTTTGAAAGATATGTAGCAAAGCTTCCCGCTAGGGTAGTTTTGCCAACACCACCTTTCCCCAAAAAAAAGAAAAGTTTTTTCATTCTTTTACTCATCCAAAATCCAGAATATCAAACCAATCAGCAAAAATATCACCTAAGGCCTCTGACCGGCATATCATAATTTTTAGTTCCCGTTCCATAAAAGGGAGAAGTTTTATTCCCAAATAAGATGGAGGCGCAGGCATGCCGGTAAGCGCCCCCATCAATATCAGGGCAAAGACATTTTCTAGCTCCTTGAGTTCAGCCTCAATTGCACGGGTACTTATATCTCGAAATCCTTTTGAAAAAAAGAGAAAACTCTCTTTTATTTTCTTTAACATATATCTTAGACCTTATCTGGTTCCAACTTTCTTTCAAGATCTTTTTCAGGTTTAAAGTAGTCGTATATCAATAGAAGATTTAGCGCCAACATTATCACCACCATTGCTCCTAAAATAATGGCTTTAACAGGATCTTTGGCATAAAATGTGGGCACGGCTATAAACAAGTACCACACCATGGCAAGTGATACTGTAATCCAGAGTAATAAGGCAGGAATAAGCACATTCATTCCCTTTGACTTTTGAACCCTTATAACCCATGCAGCTCCAGTCATAAGAGCAATGGATGCAAGCATTTGATTTGCGCCACCAAATGCAGGCCACAACATTGTCCATGCCCCACTCCATGCAAGACCGATCCCAATAGCTGCGGGAATGGTAGAAGCGATCCAGCGATTTGTAATGAAATTATAAAATTCTGGCGATTTTTCTTTAATGGGTTCAAAAATTTCAGCAAAGGTATAACGGGCAAGACGATTAGTAGTGTCCAGTGTAGTCATGGCAAAGGAAGCAACCCACATAGATGCCAGGATTACCAGAAAACTTTTAGGCAAATGTAGTACAGAATTGGCTACTGCTGCATATGATTTTGAGAAAATCCCTATAGGACCTCCAACGGATTTTGCCACCCCAATATAGTTTCTAGCAAAATCTGCAGCATTGGTAGTTAAAAGAGAAGCTTTTTCTGGAGCGACTACTGAAAGTCCGTAAGTACTGATAGCAGCTACAACTATAGTTGACAAAAATCCCTCGGTAAGCATACCTCCATAGCCAATAAATAGGCCATCTTTCTCAGATGAAATTTGTTTTGAAGTGGTCCCTGACGCCACAATTGCGTGGAAACCAGAAAGGGACCCGCAGGCAACAATAAGTGGTATAACTGGCCAAAATGGGGTTGGTTTTCCTGCAATTATAGGGGCACTATACACAGTAATAGCAGGAAGTTTAACAGGGGAAAATGCCACTAACAATGATATACCGCCCACCAAAAGTCCCCCTACCAAGAGCCATGCATTTAAATAATCCCTGGGCTGAAGGAGTACGTGCACAGGAATTGAAGCAGCTACAATGATATATACAAAAAAGACCACCATCCAGGTTGTGTAACTAGCTGATAAGGGGAATTTATCTCCCAGAATAATAGATATTATTAGCAGAATAATTCCAATAACAGTGGCGAGCCTAAAATCCATTTTGACCTTATAGAGAAGGTATCCGAGAATGAGCGCAGAAAAAATCTTAAAAATATAGGCACTTGGTACAGCTGGCTGTTTTACATAGAGTTTGCCAAGAACTGCACCAAAGGCTGCTACCACCAGGATTAAAACAAAGAAAATAAACCATGCAAATACATAACCTGTTCTTTTTTTAATCACTCTACCCGCAATCCACTGAATAGAATGTCCGTCGTAACGCACCGATGACATTAAAGAGAGGTAATCATGGACTGCTCCAATAAAAATATTTCCCAGCCATACCCACAAAAGCGCTGGTAACCATCCCCATGCAAGGGCTATAGCTGGTCCAACAATGGGGGCAGCACCTGCAATTGAAGCAAAATGGTGACCAAAAAGCACGTACCTGTTGGCAGGAACAAAATCAACACCATCATACAGACGCTTTGAGGGCACATCAACATCTGATTCTCTAACAACTTCTTTTCTCAAATACCGCCCATAAGTATGATACAAAATAATATAAAGTAAGAGCCCACACACTATTAAAATAGTCGAATTCATACCACACCTCCTTAAAAGATTACAAAATAGTTCTTACTCAACTTACTAACTATAATCATCAAAATTTACTCCACCTCTAACAAATTGTAAAGGGTAAAGTACATTTAACAACCAGTGATTATTATTTTTTCCTTGGTGGTCAATTTCCCACTTACAGGGAATAAAAAAGCATAAAATTTTATAGATAACTAACTTATATTAAAAAACAAATCAATTATCTCACCCAAAATTCGGAGATGTTATTGCCAAAAAATTTCATGCACACCTTAAAAATTGAACAAAAAAACTTAAAACCACCTTGCATTATTAACAAAAAAAGATTATACATTAAGCATAAATTTATTTTCATAATGGTCGAAAAAGATAAAGAGTAAAAAGTTTTAAGGGGGAGAGATTATGATTGAAAAAATAGGAGAATCAATTATTACTAATTTATTTGGAACCTATGAAAATGTCAAAAAAAATACAGACCCTATAAACAAGGCAGTGTTTGATGCAGTTACAACGAGTCCTCAAGAAATAACCATGGCGGCCAAACAGATAAGCTCCATATATGCTGAATTGAGCAAGAGTGAAGGAGAGGAAGTGCTTTCAGGATTTAGAGAATATATTCAGAACATGGCAGAAAATTATGATACTAAAACCAGCTCTTTTACTACTCTTTTATGGAAAGATATGCTACAGCATGGAGATAAACAAGCGCTTTCTTCTCTATTTAAAAATTACTCTTCCCTTCAGGGAAATGATAAAGAACTTGGCAATCTTTTTATGGGACAAGCTGTTTCTACATATGAAAAGTTTGGATATAGTACTGCTTCTAATTATGTTACATCTATTAACAAAATATTTTCTCTTGCTAAAGAAAGTAAAGATTTAAAAGATACCTTGAAAGAGTTTTCTTCTACTTGGAAGAATATTTCTAATTTAGAAGATGTTCCTTTAGAGGAAAGACAGAATAGTTTAGAAGATTTTGCTAAAGATATAAAAAACAGTAATTCACTAAAAGACATTCGAAATTCTATAGAAAATTATAACAACAACCTTGCTTGATCTACAGCTAGATTTTACCAAATTTTTAACCATGTAAGATATTTTACAACACTCGAAGAAAAAAAACATAAAAAACTTGCAACTCTCAAAATTTTAATATAATTTTGTTTCTCATGAAAATTACTCCTGAACAAACCATTTCTGAAGAGTTTTATCAGTTATCTACTCCTATTCTTGAAAGTTTTCCCAAATTCAGGCCACCTCTTAATCTCTATTATTTTAATGAAAAAGTTAACGACCTTCAGCTATATGTAAAAAAAGGAGATAGACTTTCAAAAGAAAAACAGGAGGAACTATTTAATCTTTGCAAGAAGGGAAACATCTTTGTAGCAAGATCTGATTTTCCAGTGTATTCTGAACACATAAGCAAACAGCTTGACCTAATATTACAGGATACAAACCTGCGTGAATCAGAAGTTGCTGAAATACTCTGGAAGGGAATACCAGAAAACCTCAAACTCTTTTATGTACAACCTGTAAAGGTGGTCTTGAACAACATATTACCTAACATTATGGTAATTGCTGAATACCTAAAAAATGACCCGCACAAGATAGTTAGGTTGATAAATCGAGTAAGGCCTTCTGAAGAATTATGGATTCAGGCCACAAATGTTCTAATTATTGGTCTTGGAGCCTATTTAAGGAGTTATGAAGAAGAAATTGACAATAAAGTCTTATATTCCCTTGTGATAGGGCTGTCTATGACTTACATAGGCAAAACCAAACTTCCAATCCACCTCCTCAATAAAAAAAATTTAACATTAGATGAAGAGAGACAATATAGGCAGTATCCCTTAATTGGAGCAAAGATTTTAAACAACCACGGGGTAAGACAAAAGATCGCTCTACAATGTATCATGGAACACTGTGAACGGTTAGATGGCTCTGGATTTCCCCAAGGACTATCTGGAAATGAGATAAGCCTTCCAGGAAGGATAGGAGCCATTGGATCAGCTTTTAACGAAATATTATGCACTTATAAAGAAGCAAATAGTGATGTGATAAAAAAAATAATACAACAATTGTCTCAACAACCTGAAAAATATGACTCAAAACTTGTAAATGGCCTGCTTACTATAACCATCAGATTATAACATCAATCAAAATCTGCCAATAGGCTTCCAACATGCAATCTATTACCTAGGGAATATTGATTAAAGTCATTTCTGATCCTCCACACTGCTTGCTGCAAATGATCAGATGTAATACCATTTTTAAGGGCTGTATATGCCTCTATAAATGCAGCAATATTATCGCAGACCTTTAAGGTTTCACCATCTTTTGGCTCATATTGGTCATAATTATATTTCTCATATAACATCTCCCAGGTAACTTCCTTTGTTTCATTATTTATTCTAATAACAGATATAAATTCTGAACCCACATCTATTCCAAGCAAATATCTGAGCTCCTCAGCAATAAATCTATAACCACCTATTTCAAGGACTTTAAATATTCGTCTTTCCAACTCTGTTGTTTCGTATTCCTTAATAAAATCACCAATTTTTCTAACAGATCTCTTTACAGGAGATATTATGTCCCTGGTAAGTAATTCAGGTAGATCATGAAAAAGCCCACTAAAAAAATTATTGATTGCCATGGATTTGCAGCCTCCCATGGAAACTGTAAAAAAATATGCATAACACGCTACAATAAACATGTGGCCCAAAACAGAAGTCTCAGGAATCCTTGGGGTCTGAGACCATCTCTTTTGAAACCTCAATTGTCCACATTGGAATATAAATTTTTTTAAGGGCGAAGGGTTAGATTCTATTATTTCAGGTACTCCTTTAATATGATCAAATCTTTTTAAATTATTTACGAAATTCTTATCAATCTCCTCTATTTCTTCATCCCATTTGTTTAATCCTTTCAGTAGATTAAATTCCCACTGGCTGGCGCAAAGATGCGCACTGAGAAGGATTTCCCTAGCAAGGGAATTTTGCTCCTCTAAAAAATAGGATCTGAATTGGTTCCAAAAATCTTCGCCAATAGGTCTTAGCTTGGGTTCTAAATTCTCAAATACCCAATCTGTAAGTTGTTTGTAATGAACAGGGTTAGATTTTATTTTATAAAATATTGGAGGTTTTATATCTGTAATAATAAGTCTATATAGGTATTCAAATATCCCACCCTGGATAACTTCTAAGGCTAGCTCTCTCCTATCATCCGGGGACAGATCTCTAGAGTTTAAACAAAAAAGAACCCACGCAATTATCATCTTGTGGGCCTGTTTATCCACCTCCCATAGTTCAAAGGGCCTTAATTTATCGTTCCATCTTCGCATAAAAGAACCAGAAAAAATTAGTTGTAAAAGACTCTTTCTTATAGTAGCCATAAGATCTCCCTTTTATATTTCATTTTTCTAGACAGATAAATAATTGCACATAAAAAAGTCAATTTAAATATCCCTTGACAACCTATTTTTATAGGGCTATAAGTTCTCTTTCTGTTCGAGAGCGGCACAATATAGAATAGAAAAGCAAATGAGGAGTCCAAGATGAGTCAATTTAAAACCTATAGTCTTCCAAAGGAAAAAGCTCTGGACCAAAGAAAGTGGTATGTAATTGATGCCTCAGGTCAGGTTTTGGGTAGACTGGCAACAAAGATAGCCGTGAGGCTGAGGGGAAAACATAAACCAGATTATACCCCCCATGTGGACAATGGAGACTTTATAATTGTCATTAATGCAGATAAGGTCAAGGTTACAGGCAGAAAGTTGGATCAAAAAAAATATTATCGCCATTCTGGATATCCAGGCGGGATTAAAGAGATTACCCTTAAAAAGCTGCTTGAAGAAAAGCCTGAAAGAGTAATCTACAACGCAGTAAAGGGCATGTTACCCAAAAATAGGTTGGCCAGAAAGCAGCTTACAAAATTAAAAATTTATGCAGGTCCTAACCATCCCCACACTGCACAAAACCCCATTGTATTGGACTAAAACCAATAAAATTGGAGAATGACATATGAGCCAAGACTTTTTCTACGGTACAGGAAAAAGAAAATCCTCAATTGCCAGAACAAGATTGTATCCTGGCACTGGGAAAATAGAGGTCAATGGAAGACCAGTTGAAGAGTATTTTCCAAGAGAAACCCTTAGAATGATTATAAATCAGCCCTTAAAATTGTTAAACTTGGAAGGTAAATTTGATATAAAGGTAAATGTTAAGGGTGGAGGAATCTCAGGCCAGGCAGACGCAATAAGACATGGTATTAGCCGGGCATTGTTAGAATATGATCCAGAGCTCAGGAAACCACTTAAGACAGCTGGATTTTTAACAAGGGATGCCAGAGTAAAAGAGAGGAAAAAATACGGACAACCCAAGGCAAGGAAAAAGTTCCAATTCTCAAAACGTTAATATTTGTTTGTAAGTCAAGAAATTTAAAAATTCAACAAAAGGGAGTCAAGGGACTCCCTTTTGTTCATATTTTTCCTTTTCCCTCCAAAATTTTTTTCAGCAAATGAATAAAAAAATTCGTCCCAGACTACTTTATGCAGATTATAAGGGCAACATATATGACGATCCTGACCTTTTGATGGTGTGTAGAAGAGGAGACGAATATTCCCTCCCAAGGCCAGATGAATTAACTGAGTTACCTCCTGAATCAAATATCTTTTTCCTGCCAGAAAGATATGCCCTTGGCCTTGATCCAAAAACAGGCAAGTTAGTAGTAACAGACAAACTTGCAGTATCTGCGTTTGTATGTCCTGGTTATACCCTAACAGGAATATGTGCCTATAAAAAACAGGGAGACGCATCTCCCCTCCCTTTATTTGCATATGGTGCTGTTGGATATTTTAATGGAAGATTTTATGTGTGCGCAAAAAAGGTGGATAACGATAAAAGACAGGTGTTTAAAAATATACCAGAAAAAAAGATACAAAGAGGTGCCCAAAACCTACTAAAAAAATATCCTCACAATCGACTCATATCCCACTTAACTAAATGTGCTTTAACATATTGTTGCCCTGCTGCCAGAAATCTTGCCCTTGGCAGATTTGAGGCACCGCTTCCCACTTCAATGGTATGCAATGCAAGATGTATTGGATGTATATCCAAGCAACCAGAGGAGTCAAAAATCCCTGCAACCCAGGACAGGATAACCTTTACCCCCACTCCATTGGAAATTTGTGAAGTAATGGAAGAACACGCATCAAAAGAAAAAAGACCAATTTTTTCCTTTGGTCAAGGATGCGAAGGAGAACCTTTAACCCAGTGGAAAACCATAGAAAAGGCCATCTCCTTATACAGAAAAAAAGGGGGACAGGGCACCGTAAACATAAATACAAATGGTTCTATAACCGCCTCAATACCCCCTCTAAAAGAGGCTGGACTCTCCTCTATCAGAGTGAGTCTAAACAGTGCAAATAAGATACTTTACCAAAAATATTACAGGCCTAAGGGTTATGAGTTTCATGATGTAAAATCCACTATCAAACTTGCCAAATCCATAGGGCTTTTTGTCTCAATAAATCTACTTTATTTCCCTGGAGTTACAGATACAGAAACTGAAATAACCTATCTTTTGGATTTAATAGAAGATACCAAACTGGACTTTATTCAGCTAAGAAATTTAAATATAGACCCAGATATCTATTTATCAATTCAAGATAACTTATCCCCTAGCGTGGGCCTTACAAACTTCAAAAAGAGGTTGAAAAAAAATTGCCCATGGATACAATTTGGTTATTTCAATCCCTATTTGGCTTAGACCAGTGAAAGTTCTAAAAAAATTTTTTGCCAGTAAAGAAAAATACAATTATCAAAAATTACGCATAATCATAATAACTCTTTCATTCCTCTCATTGTTTCTGTCAATTATTGGAAGTGGTCTTTATTACTTACGGTTAAAATCGTCCCTTTTAAAGGAAATTAGAGACCAGTGTGTAACCACTATAAATAACGTTAACAAAGACCTATCACTTTTTTTTATACAATACAAACACGCTGCCCAGGTCTTAGCAAATTTAATGGAGATAAAAAAATGCATAAAAAGGCCAGATAGATACAATTTAAAAATGGCAAATAAAGTCTTGGATGTATTTGCTGAAAATTTTAACATAGCTGTCTGTTATATTATGGACTCCAAAGGAAATACCATTGCATCCAGTAATAGAAACTCTCCTAACTCCTTTGTGGGAAAAAACTTTTCCTTTAGACCATATTTTACAAAAGCAATGTCAGGTATTCCTGCGACATACCCTGCCCTTGGGACCACGTCCCACAAAAGGGGAATCTATTTTTCACAGCCTGTATATATAAACCACAATAAACAACCATCTGGAGTAGTGGTAATAAAAACATCTGTTGATTATTTGGAATCAAGGTTTTTATCAAAATGTCCTGGCATATTTTTCTTTGTTACCCCTAATGGAATCATATTTATATCCAATAAAAAAGAATGGATATTTTTTACTACCCACTATCTTGACAATAATACAATATATAAAATCAAAAAGAGCCGTCAGATGGGAAATGGTCCATGGCTATACAGTGGGTTTAAGTTTAACAAACATTTTGCATACGACGAATCAGGCAATAAATACCTAGTTTTTGAAAGGACTGCAGACTTCTTCCCTGGTTGGAGTCTTATATATCTGTTAGAGGAAAAACAAGTATTAAATATGGTTCACAGGCCCATTTTACAAATAGCAGGCCCTTTTATTGTTCTTATACTCTTTATAATTGCAATTCTGGTATATATCCTTGCACATGTGGCACAAAAGGAACTCAAAGAAAGGGAACTGGTAGAGAAGAAATTACGAGAGAGTGAAGAAAAATATCGATCCATCTACCACAACACCCCTGCCATGTTACATTCAATTGACAGGAATTACAGGCTACTTAAGGTCAGTGACTATTGGCTGGACTTAACTGGTTACACCAGAGAGGAAGTAATAGGAAAAAAACTAACTTCTTTCTTTACTGAAGAGTCAAGAAAATTGGCAGAAGAAAAAATTTTGCCAAATTTTTTTAAAACAGGAAAGGCCCAAAATATCCATTACCAGTTTGTAAAGAAAAACGGCGAAATTATGGATATATTGCTGTCGTGTTATGGAATCAAAGATAAATACAACGAAGTTGTTGAAACCCTGGCAATATCAGTTGATGTCACCAAAAGGCTAAAGGAACAACAAGAACTAAAAGAAACCAAACAAAAGCTTAGTGCATATTCAAAGAAATTAGAAAAATTGGTAAAACAGAGGACCCAGGAAATTTCATCAATATTAAAATATTCACCCTCAATGATTTATTTAAAAAACAAGGACATGGAATTTAAGTTGGTAAATCCTGGATTTGAGCACTTTTTTAATCTGTCCAATGCCCAATTAGTGGGTAAAACAGGCTCACAATTTTCCAATATACCTGTGTTCTTAGATTTTGAAAGCAAAGACAAAGAGGTCTTAAGATTCAAAAAACCCATTAAGACAAAGGAAATTATTGAAAGGGATGGAAAGGTTTATTCCTTCCTCACCATGAGATTCCCCATATTCACTGAAGAACATGAGGTTGACGGCATTTGTGCAATTTCAACTGATATAACTGAACTTGAAAAGGCCCAAAAAAAACTAAAAGAACTTTCCAGAAACATAATAAAAAATCAGGAAATAGAAAGAGAAAGGATTTCTAAAGAACTCCATGATGAATTGGGACAAATATTAACTGTATTAAACATGGATGTATCCTGGCTTAAGAAAAACATAGGTAACAATCCTAAGTATCAAAAACGAATTGTTGGTATGCAGGAGCTAATTAACAAAACCATAGATGAGATACGGAGCCTTGCATTTCAATTAAGACCAGGCTCTCTTGACCACCTGGGATTAGGAGAATCCCTGGAATCTCTTATTTCAGACTTTGAAAAAAGAACCAATATAATTTATACCTACAAAAAAGGTCATATACCTCCAATAGACAGTACAAGAGCCATTGCCATATACAGAATAGCACAAGAAGCCATTACAAATGCTGTGAGACACTCAAAGGCAAACAAAATTTCAGTTCTATTAAAGGCCAAGAACGGGAATGTGATCTTAAAAGTTGGAGACGATGGAATTGGTTTTGATATAAATCATAAAAGAGAACATGGAAGTAGTTTTGGACTTATGGGAATGCAGGAAAGGGCAGAGCTTGTTGGAGGAAGAATAATAATAAAATCTAAAACCAACGTAGGGACAAAAGTTATTGGAATATTTCCCATATAACTTTGCAAAATAATTAGAGGCATATGGATAAAAAGATAAAGATACTTATAGCAGACGATCACCTCCTGGTAATAGAAGGGCTAAAGAGAATAATAGATGAATGTGAAGACATGGAAGTAATAGGCCATGCACTAGATGGCAAAGAAGCTGTAGATTTAGCTCTAAAACTTCATCCTGATATCTTGATATTGGATATTACTATGCCTGGATATGATGGACTGGAGGTAATAAATATTTTAAAACAGACGGCCCCACAAATTTACGTGCTCGTGCTTACAATGCACGAGGAAGAGCAATACATCTTCAGAACAATTGAAGCCGGGGCAATGGGATATCTGACCAAAAAAAGCGTTGCAGATGAACTGGTATCAGCTATTAGACGAATTTATTCAGGGAAGAGATATCTTCCTGAAGATGTAGCAGAAATTATAGCATTAAAAATATCAAGAGGAGAAGGCTCTTCACCCTTAGATATCCTATCCACCCGAGAACTCCAGGTTTTAAAAAGAATAGCCCAGGGACAGACTAACAAGGAAATTGCAAAGGCCTATAATTTGAGTGTCAAGACTATTGATACATACAGACAAAGGATTCTAAAAAAATTACGCTTGAGAAATAATGCAGATATATCCAGATTCGCAATTCAACATAAACTCATATAATTCCTTTGCTGACCTCAAAAAAATCTGGAAATACAAGCCTGTAGCATTATTTGTGTAAATTCTATTTAAGAGTGATCTGTGATCAGTGTGTGTGATCAGTTGTCCACTCACATTGTTCTCTAATCTCCCCTCCTATCAATAAAATAACCTCTAATAATTACCCAAAATTTCAACAGATTTCCCCAAAATAAATGTAAGAAAATTTCTTACAAAAAAATACAAAAAATTCCACTTTCATATTTCTTCTAAAAAATTATTCTACTGAAAAATGAGGATATATTAAAGCTAGCTAAGTTTTAGGAGTATAACCATGTTCAAGAAATTAGACAACGCTATATCCATATTCAGTATCACAGTAATGACCATATGCATGTCTGTTGCAACAATAGTAGCCTTTATAAATGTGATATTGAGATATGCATTTGGTGCTTCCCTTTCATGGGCAGGGGCACTCACCTCTTATTTATTTATATGGTCTGCCCTATTTGGAGCTGCATATGGGTTTAGGACTGGAATGCACATTGGAGTTACATTTTTAATCCAGAGTATCCCTCCAAAATTTGGAAAGTGGCTGCTATGTTTCAACCTTATAATAATATTCATTTTCCTAGCTTGTTTTACAAAGTGGGGCCTGGATTTCATTAAATTTAGTATCAATTTAAAACAAATAGATATAGACTTAAGGATTCCCTTCTGGATTATCTATCTTTGCGTACCCATTTCACTGATAATTTCTACTTATCAGGTGTTATATAAGCTAGTTTTAACAATTAAAACACCTGTTCATGAGTTTGATTACGAAAAAGTAATGAAAGAAGAATAAGGAGAAAATCCATGGAAGCTGCAGTACTTTTTGGACTTTTGTTTTTCTTTCTTTTAATTGGAATCCCCATTGCGGTTGCACTTGGTATGTCAACTATTATATGTATCCTTGCCTTTACCTATGATCCACCAATGCTTATTGCCCAAAAGCTCTTTACTTCCATTGACAAATACGCCCTTATGGCCATACCTCTATTTGTATTAATGGGTAATTTTCTCTCCCAGGGTGGAACAGCAAAAAGGATCATAAGGTTTGCCAGATCTCTAGTCGGCCATCTCCCTGGTGGTCTTCCAATGTCAGCCATCTTTGCCTGTGTTATTTTTGCAGCAGTAAGTGGATCATCTCCAGCCACTGTTGCTGCAATTGGTTCTCTTATGATGGGATCTATAAGGGAAGATGGCTATAGTGAAGCCTTTTCTGTTGGATCTATTGCTTGTGCTGGTTCCCTAGGGATCTTAATGCCCCCATCTATAGTACTTATAGTTTATGGGGTCACAGTAGACCAATCTATTGGGGAGCTATTTATGGCAGGTGTTATTCCAGCTATATTTCTAGGTGGAATGCTCATGTTTGTAACTTATTTAGCTGCCAAAAAAGCTGGAAGAAAAAAGACAAAAATGGCTCCTCTAAAAGAAATATGGGCTTCATTTAAAGAAGCCATATGGGGACTTATGGTTATTATAATTGTGATTGGTGGTATATATGGGGGACTATTTACCCCCACAGAGGCAGCAGCGGTTTCTGCAGTGTATGCATTCTTTGTATCAACATTTGTGTATAAAGACTTGAGTCTAAAGGATATACCCCAGGTGATTAAATCGTCAGCCACCACGGCTGCCATGATCATGTTCATAATTGCCAATGCAATGATTTTTGCCTATTTTTTAACTACTCAACAAATCCCTCAAAATCTAACAAACTGGATTATCAGTTTACATCTGAATAAATACTACTTTCTTATATTTGTAAATCTCCTGTTATTGTTGGGTGGAAACTTTATGGAGCCCACTTCTCTAATCATGATACTGGCCCCACTCATCTTTCCAATAGCTGTAAAATTAGGGATTGACCCAATACATCTTGGAGTAGTAATAACAGTTAATATGGAAATTGGTATGCTCACACCGCCTGTGGGACTAAACTTGTTTGTGGCAAGTGGAATCTCAGGCCTTAGTTTACAGCAAACTATTAGGGCATCTATGCCATGGTTTTTTGCACTGCTAATAGGTCTTATTATAATTACATATGTTCCTCAAATATCACTATTTTTACCACATTTAATCTATGCAAATTAAAGAATTTAATAAAAAAATCAAAAACAGGAGGTTAAAATGTTTAAAAGAACCTTATTAATCTTAACAGCAGGTTTAATTGCCCTGAGTTTTTTGACCACTAGTGCACTGGCAAAAACCTATGTAATCAAATTCTCCCACGTAGTAGCGGTTGATACGCCAAAAGGTCAGGCTGCAGAGTACTTTAAGAAGATTGTAGAAGAACGCACAAAAGGTAAGATCAAGGTACAGGTCTATCCAAATGCAGTGCTCTATGGAGACAGAGAGGCAATTGAAGCCTTAAAGATGAACGCAATCCAAATGGCTTGTCCTACTTTTTCAAAATTCACTGGCTTTGTACCAGAACTGCAGATTTTTGATTTACCATTTCTATTTAAAGATAGAAAACATTTAAGGAGATTTATGGAGAGTGATGTTGGACAAGAGCTCTTAAGAGATGTATCAAGGATAGGTCTTGTAGGTCTTGCATATTGGGATAATGGATTTAAACAATTGACATTGGACGATCATCCCATCAGACTTCCAAAAGACATCAAAGGTAAAAAATTTAGAATTATGTCATCAAAGGTTTTAGAAGCGCAATTTAAGGTAGTTGGAGCAAGCCCTCAGGTATTGCCCTTTTCTGAGGTATACAGTGCCCTGCAGCAGGGAGTTGTAGATGGCCAGGAAAATACTATTTCCAATATTTACACCAAAAAATTTTATGAGGTACAAAAGTACATGACCATCTCAAATCATGGATATTTGGGATATATGCTTGTCACCAATCAAATCTTTTGGAATAGCCTGCCTTCTGATCTAAAAAATATCCTTAAAAAATGCGTAAAAGATGCAACTGACAAAAACTGGGAACTCTCTTCTAAGCTAGAAAAGGAACAACTCAAAAAAATTGAAGAATCTGGCAAGATCAAAATCCACTATCTCACCCCTGAAGAGAGAAAGGTATGGGAAAATGCCATGAGAAAGATATATCCAGAATTTTATGATGTAATTGGAAAAGATAGGATCAAAAAGGCATTGGAACTTGCTGATTAGATTAATAGGGCAGCGAAGGCTGCCCTTGTATATATTTTTAGGGAGGCTAAAGATGAAATACGATATAAGCGCCTTTCCAAAAGGAATTGCACTTCTTAGAAATTCATTACTGAACAAAGATACGGCATTCACCGACGAAGAAAGAGAGGCCTTTGGTCTAGAAGGTCTAATACCTCCGAGAGTTGTTACACAAGAAACCCAGCTCATGCGGGTAAAAGAAAATCTCAACAGAAAGACGTCAGATATTGAAAAATACATTTTCTTGACATCTCTCCAAGATAGAAATGAGGCCTTGTTTACCAGATTAGTTATGGAAAATTTAGAAGAACTACTACCTATTATATACACTCCCACTGTAGGAAAGGCGTGTTTAGAATATGCACACATATACAGGCGTCCCCGTGGATTTTATTTTGCAACTAAATATAAAGGTAAATTTAGAAAAATTTTAGACAATTGGCCATATAAAGATGTTCGAATCATAGTTGTAACTGATGGGGAAAGGATTTTAGGATTAGGTGATTTAGGTGCTAATGGTATGGGTATCCCTATTGGTAAGCTCTCTTTATATACTGTATGCGGAGGAATCCATCCAGCATATTGTCTACCCGTGGTAATAGATGTTGGCACTGAAAATGACGAGCTATTAAAGGATCCATTATATATTGGTATGCAGCACAGGAGATGGAGAGGAGAAAAATATTATAAACTAATCGATGAGTTTATGTGTGCTGTTAAAGACAAATATCCCCATGTGTTAGTTCAATTTGAAGACTTTGGAAATGAAAATGCATTTGTGCTATTAGAAAGATACAGAGAGCACATGTGTACATTCAATGACGATATACAGGGCACTGCGGCTGTTGCATTGGGAGGTATTCTCAGTGCACTCAGAATAACAAATAAACCATTAAAAGATCAAAAATTTCTATTCATGGGAGCTGGAGAAGCTGGACTGGGAATAGGAAATCTAATTGTAGAGGCATTAAAACAGGAAGGATTAAAGGAAGAGGAAGCAAAACTTAGGTGTTGGTTCTTTGATTCAAAAGGACTCATTGTAAAAGGCAGAAAAGGACTAAATCCGAGAAAATCTAAATTCGCCCATGAACATCCCAATGTCCCTGATTTTGTTGAGGCCATAAAAAAATTAAAACCAACTGCTATAATTGGGGTATGCGGTCAAAAAGGAGCTTTCAACGAACAGGTTCTTAAAACAATGGCCAAAATAAATGAAAGGCCAATTATTTTTGCCCTATCAAATCCCACTGAAAAATCAGAGTGTACCGCCTATGAGGCCTACTTTTACACCAAGGGCAAGGCAATATTTGCCAGTGGGAGCCCATTTCCACCAGTGGACTGCATGGGAAAGACCTTTCACCCAGGACAGGGAAACAATGTATATGTTTTTCCTGGCATTGGACTTGCTGCAGTTGGTTTTATGATCAAAAAAATACCCGATCTATTTTTCCTAGAAGCCGCAAAAATTCTCTCTAAACAGGTGTCAGAAGAAGACTTAAAAGTAGGAAGGGTTTATCCATCATTGTCTAAGATTAGATCTGTTTCCCTTGAGATCGCCTGCCGTGTCTCTGAAATTGCATATGAATTGAATCTCTGTAAATTGCCAAGACCAAAATCAATTAAAGATCACCTGAAATCGCTGATGTATGATCCCAGGTATGAGGTTTATGTCTGATTTTTTCCAGATGGATCAGTGTATTCTTGATTTAACTTTTGAATGAATAAATTTACATCTGAATTTAATTTGTTAAGTGTATTTACTAATCTTTCATTCCAGCCCATGGGATATTTTCTAAATATAGGGGCATACCACTTTATGTTCTTTAAAAAGCACTGCATATAGTTATCCTTTTCTTTATCTGGAACATCCTCTATAAATTTTTTTGCTAAAATCTCCCCTACCTTGTTTTTAATTGCACAGTGGATACCAAATAATAGTAGTAAAAAAACTAAAAATCCCATAAAGGCTGGAGCAGATGTAAATATTCCCTTTAAAATTCTTATCCAAAACTCACCTGATCCCGTATCTGTAAAAAGTAAGTGCCCCATTTGAATAATCAAAAAGATCATTCCAAAACATATAGAATCTAAAATCAAAGTATACTTCTTTAATTTATCTCTGAATTCAGATACAATTGGCAGAGTTGTATTTTTTAATTTTCCTACATAGTCTTTAAGTAATCTTACCAAGCGGTATGTCCTCTCTATCTTAACATCTTCAATACGCTTTGATATTAAATCCAGGTCGTGATCTCTTTTTCTCTCATATCTTCTTTTTGTCTCAGGGTCTTCTATTACATTGCATGCAATTGGATTATAGATGCAAAAATATTTTCCAGCACTTACTCCATATCTAACAAGTGCCCTTTGCCATGATGCATATACTGCCTCTAAATTATCCTCTTTTGCAGTTACATCTATTTGATTTAAGATGTATAAAAATTTATTGGAATCTCTTCTCTTTACAGTGG
>Ga0256842_1001687_pt1 | contig 17241 bp, 12 predicted proteins | sample 4559240metaG_FD_185973 | JGI IMG/M metagenome (GOLD analysis project Ga0256842, IMG submission 185973) | Hydrothermal vent microbial communities from Guaymas Basin, Mexico - 4559-240 | ecosystem: Environmental > Aquatic > Marine > Hydrothermal vents | place: Mexico: Guaymas Basin | collected...
AGCTTAAGCCTGTATTCTTTATCTATTACATCATAAGGAGGAGCAATGACATTTTTAGACACTATATTTTTTTCAAATCTCAAACCCTTAAAAGGATAAATTAAAGACATAAAAACCCCTTTTTTATATTTAGCCTACAATACACTCCAATCTATCAAAACAAATCTTAATAGAGAGGAGACAGGTCAAATAGTTTAACTTTTTTAAAATAATCATAGCCCAATTTTACAACATTGCGAGTTTGAGGTAAAACTTTACAAGAGTAACTGTTCTTATAGGGAGCAATCATAAACTTCCCATATGAGGCAATCTCTTCTTCACTACACTTTTCTATTTCTGAAATTCTTTCAATTCCATTCAGACCTATATTGTAATCTGCGAAATAGACCTCTTTTGAAAAAGGATACGACAAAACCCTTACAATTGACTCTGAACCCATATAACTTGCAGCCATCAAATCAAGCGTATTCACGGCATATACAAATTCCAATCTATCAAAAAACATACCTTTAATAGTGGCAATTACAACCCTCAAAGATGTGTATCTTCCGTACCCTATGGAGCAAAATACCTCATCAATATCGGATACATCCACAGAAAGCAGCTTAAAAGCATCCTTAAAGGCTGTAACGAGAATCTTCGAATGCGTGTTTTTAGAGTCTATAAACAAATCATAGACAACTGCATCTTCGTCAAAAACAGTAATACCTATATTTTCAAAAGAACCGTCTACGGATAGACGAAGCATCGTTAGTTTTTCTTATTGCTCGGAGCTGTAAAATGTATAGGTGGTATTATAATAGGTGCAAGACCCATTCTTATGAGAGTATTTTGAACAAGTTCTCTAAAATACGGCCAGCTATCAACTATAACCGTTGACTGTGCAAAAATCTCAAATATTTCATCATCAATCGGTGCTCCAACCTGGAAGTCCAAGATATAGCCTGTTTCTATTGTCGTAAAAACATCGTCCGGATTATCTTTATTTGCTATTTTTAATGAAAAATCCTGAAACACACGAACAAAGTTATCGTTTATAATCTGATAATACGCATTTTTGTCTATGTATATTTTCTGCGTATCAGGTGAAATATCAAGCTTCTCTTCATCAAAACTGCAGTTTAACTTCTGCATTCTTATATTATTCAAAGCAAGATTTGTGTTAAATTTTGCGAATCTTTCCTCTAAACTGACCATAAAACCTCCAAAAAATCAAATAAATTGTAAATTTCTATCCTTTGATAACAATTTTTTTATACCGTGTTTATAAAAATTGATTGTGAGCATTATCGATAATTCATTTTCAACCTTTGCCAACACAACCCCCTCACCATAAACAGAGTGCTTAACTTTTGCGCCTCTTCTTATATCTTCTTTTGAAGAATTTTCAAGTTTTTTCAAACTTATATCCTTCAAAAATCTTGACGCCACAGTCGGTACATTTGCATTGTTTTTTCGTCTTGAGGCAGCATAGGTAACAAATAAGTTCTCTTTTGCCCTTGTTATTGCAACATAAAAAAGCCTTCTCTCCTCTTCTATATCCATTTCGCTCTCTTTTAAATTAGCATTTGGAAAAAGACCCTCCTCTAATCCCGGAATAAAAACAGTATTAAATTCAAGCCCCTTAGATGCGTGTATTGTCATAAGTTTAACTGCACTATCCGTATCATCTAATTTATTTGAATAATCAAACAGAGAAACTTTTTCTAAAAAATCTTCAAGTTTATTTGTGCTTGAAACCGACTTTAGCTCCATAACATTTTCTATCTTACCAGGTTCTCTTAATTTTTCAAGATATTTCATATACCCGCTTTTTGACAAAATTAAATCTATAAGTTTATCAACATCTTCGTCCTTTGAAAGCCCGTTAAATATCCCTACAAATTCCGATAAAGAACCGGCTTGTCTATCCGTTAAAATATTGTTATTAAGCATAGTCTTCACAGATTCAAAATAGGAAAGTGATTTTGAAGCTGCAAATTCCTGAATTTTTTCAATCAGTTTTTTACCTATGCCTACAGGATGCGAACCAACCGCCCTTAAAAAAGATACATCATCATTTTTATTAAAAATGAGTCTCATATAAGCTATAATATCTTTAATCTCTTTTCTGTCAAAAAACTTTTTCGAGCCTACAATTTTATACGGCACGGACTGCTTAACAAGATTCTCTTCTATTATTCTTGATTGAAAATTAGTTCTATACAAAACCGCAACATCCGATATATCCCCCTTCTCTCTATACATCTGACCTATTTTTGATGCAATAAATTTAGCTTCATCATAATCAGAAGAGAAAGGTATTATATTAATATCGCCCCCGTCTTTTTCAGAATACAGCCTTTTTTTATTCCTGAAGTTATTCTTTGATATTACACTGTTTGCCAAGTCAAGTATCTTCTGAGCAGAACGATAATTTTGTTCAAGTTTTATCACCTTGCAACTGTCATATTCCGAATTAAATTTCATAATATTGCCCACATCAGCTCCCCTAAAGCTGTATATAGACTGATCCTCATCTCCAACGGCACATATCTTGTTTTTTCCGCTTGATAAAAGTTTTATAAGCATATATTGGGGATAGTTGGTATCCTGGTACTCGTCAATAAATATGTATTTAAATCTTTGAGAATATTTTTGACGCACGGATAAATTATCTCTTAACATTTCAATATTTTTAATAATTATATTATCAAAATCTACGGCATTCAATTCGTCAAGTTTCTGCTCATATAACTTGTATATTTTTTGCATCAAAGCTTCATAAGGCGTTGCAGTAGATATTTCGTCAAACTTCTTCATATTTAATTTATAACGGGAAATTTTAGACAAAATCTTTTTTGGAGGATATTTTTTAACATCAAGATTTAAACCCTTTAAAATTGCTTTTATTAAAACTTCCTGGTCCTTTGTATCGTAAATAACGGGTTTATATCCTTCGCTTCTTAAAAATCTCAAAGAAATCGAATGAAAAGTGCCTATGAACATATTTTTAGCGTCTTCTCCTACCATAGTTGCTATTCTCTCTTTCATTTCCGTAGCGGCTTTATTGGTAAAAGTCAACGCGAGTATCTCGTACGGTTTGGCATAACCTTCATTAATCACATACGCTATTTTATGCGTTAAGGTCTTTGTCTTACCGCTTCCCGCACCTGCTATAATTAAAAGATTGTTATCATTACACAAAACGGCTTCGCGCTGTTCTTTATTTAGATTTTGTAATATTTTTGGATCTTGCTGTTGCTTCATTATAAGCCTTTATTATATCCTTTCTTGTAATTATACCCATAATTTTACCACCATCATCTACTACAGGAAGCATATTTATTTCTTTGAAACCTATTTTATGCATTATCTGGTTCAAATTCTCATTCTTTTGCGCTGTTATAACCTCCTCATTTGCAACATCTTCCGCAACAATAAAGTCCGCCAACTCGTTATCACCAAGTATTGATTTTAACACATGAAGCGTGATTATACCTATTAAATTATTCTTCTCATCCAAAACAGGTATATCAGATTGCTTAGATTCGGATAATATTTGATATATTTTAGAAAGGTGAGTCGAACCCTTAACAGAAATAAATTTCTTTTTCATCAAATCCTCAACTTTAATATTCTCCAAAACATCTCTTATATACTCATATTTATGTATAGGAGAATGACTCCTATCCTTTACCTGATAATGTTCTATACTATACCTTGAACTGAGCAAGAAACTTATTGAAACAACCCACATAGAGGGCACTATAAGTTCATAATTACCCGTTATCTCAGCAACAAGAATAATAACGGAAAGAGGGGTTTTAGCCGTTGCCGCAAAAAATCCAGCCATACCTACAATAGCAAAAGATGCCGGATTATCTATCATAAAAGGAGCTATAGAATGAAACCATCCGCCAAAACCGCCACCTATAGCGGCACCTATAACAAGACTCGGTGCAAACATTCCTGCCGAGTTTCCACTCCCTATGGTAACAGATGTAGTAACCATTCTAACAACACCTATAATAAGAAGCGTGGTAAAACCTATGTTATTCACAAAAGCATTTTGCAATATACCGTAACCCATTCCTACACTCGAAGGAAAAATAGAACCGGCTATGCCTATAACAAGACCACCCAAAGCGGTTTTTATATACAAAGGAGACTTAATGCGTCCAAAAATATCCGATGTCGTATTAAAAACATTTATAAACATAATACCTGTAGCGGCACACACAAATGCAAGAACAGTATAGGGTATTAATTCAAATAGATTGTCGAATGTTATAGTAGGCATAGAAAACATATGAACCCAGCCGAATTTTGCCGAAAAAATAGAATATGCTACAATGGAAGATATAGCTGCAGGAAGAAGGGCTTCGTGTTCAAAATCAACATCCTTATACAAGACTTCAGTTGCATAAATTGCAGCTCCCATAGGGCTTCTAAAAATTGCACCTATTCCTGCCGACATACCGCACACCATCATTATCCGTTTATCTTTGTCGGATAAGTGAAGCACCTTAGCTATATGATAACCTAAACCCGCTCCAATTTGAGCCGCAGGGCCTTCCCTTCCTCCGGCACCTCCAACACCAAGAGATATAACGGATACTATGGTCTTGACAAAAGGCACTCTAAAACGAATAGGCTTATTGGTATTATATGATTTTATAACATCTCCGGTTCCGCCGCCCTTTGTCTCTTCAGCAGCAAGATGCATTATAAGTCCACTCAAAAATCCGCCCACAGTGGCAATAAGAATAAAATAAACTCTATTAAAAGGCTTGTGTATTAAACCGATAATAGACTCTTCGTTTGTAGGATGGCTCAAGGGAAAGCCGGCTATATGATTCAAGAAAAACGAAGATGTCAAATCAAGCAAAACAAAGAAAATTATTGCAGCGAATCCGGATAAAACACCTACTATTGCAGCATATAGAAACCATTTTCCCGTGTTTGAACGTTTTACATTGTTAATGATAAAAAAAAGTTCGGATATTAGAGAGGTTTTCATTCTACAGTAACACTTTTTGCCAAATTTCTTGGCTGATCTATGTCATTACCAAGATAAAGTGCTATATAATAAGCAAAAAGCTGAAGCGGTATAACATAGATAAAGCCTGAAAATTCATAATCTATTTCATTTAAACCGATAAATTCATCTGCAATGCTACTCTTTTTATCGGAAAACATAATTATTTTACCTGAGCGCGCCTTTATCTCTTGCGCATTCGACAAAATTTTAGAGTAAAGCGGTTCATAACTATGGGCAATAATAACAGACGGAGTGTTCTCATCTACAAGCGCAATCGGACCATGCTTTATCTCTCCTGCAGGATATCCTTCAGCATGAATATAGGATATTTCCTTTAGCTTCAATGCCCCTTCAAAGGCTATGGGATACAAAAGTCCCCTTCCAAGAAAAAGAAAATTTTTATATGTATGATAATTTTTTGCTATTTTTTCAACTGAATTATTTGTCGATAAAAAGGTTTCTTTCATTAATTCCGGCAAGCGCAACATATACTTGGCTTTATCTGCATACGGGTAACCCTTTATATCCGCTATATAAAACGACAGCATATACAAAACGGCAAGCTGTGACACAAAAGCCTTGGTAGAAGCCACACTTATCTCAGGTCCTGCAAGGGTATATATGCATGAATCAGCCAATCTTGCTATTGCCGATTCTTTAACATTTACTATCGAGAGGGTTTTTATGCCTTTGCTTTTTGCATATTTTAATGATTCTTTAGTGTCCGCCGTTTCACCGGATTGAGATATGACAATAAATAAGCCTTTCTTAGATAAGATAGGGTCTGAATATCGAAACTCGCTCGCTACGCATACCTCAACCGGAACTTTTGCATATTTTTCAATTATTGGCTTTGCACTCAATCCTGCATAATAGCTTGTGCCGCAAGCAACAATCTTTATGCTATCCATTTCCTTAAAAAAGTCACAGCTTAAATTAATCTCTTCATCCAAGAAAATTTTACCCTCGCTGTTTATTCTGGACTGTACGGTATTTCTAACAGCTTCATCTTCTTCGGCTATCTCTTTTAGCATAAAATGTTTAAATCCGCCTTTTTGTGCAAATTCATAAGACCAATCAACCGTCACAGCTTCTCTTTTTATAATATTAAAGTCTTTATCTTTAATTTCTATAGAATCCGATAGAATTTTTGCAATATCACCATCTTCTAAAAAAATAAAATCTTTCGTATATTCAATTATCGCAGACACATCACTTGCAATATATGTAGAATAATCACTTATGCCTATAACCAGAGGGCTATCCTTTTTTGCAAGCATAATTGCATCTTCACTATGCGAGATGGCGGCAATAGCAAAACTACCCTCAAGCATTTTAATGGTTTTCTCGAAGGCTTCATAAAAAGGGTAATCATTCATAAAGAAATCTATTAATAGGGCTACTGTTTCCGTGTCTGTTTCGCTCTTTTTAAATATCTTATTTTGTTTTAAAAATTCATCTAACTCCCTGTAATTCTCTATTATTCCATTATGAACAACAGAAACCCTTTTTGTAAAATGAGGATGCGCATTTACAATATTCGGTTTTCCGTGAGTTGCCCATCTCGTATGACCTATACCGATATGTCCGTTTAAATCTTCTTTTTTTTCTATAATTAAAGACGCAAGATCCATAATCTTGCCCTTATTTTTTACCGTATTCAAGGTGTTCTTTTCTGTCTTTACACTTATTCCGGCTGAATCGTATCCCCTATATTCTAAAGCCGACAGTCCGTCCAATATTATATTTAATGCCTTTTCTTTTCCGATATATCCAACTATTCCACACATAAAAACAGACCCCTTTCAAAATGTCCATTTTTTATAGCATTTGACATATCTTTTTTCAAATAATAATTAATAATTTTCAAGAAAACTGAGAAAATTAGAAATAAAGAGTTAGAATTTGTTAGAAGCACCATATTCATACCTTAGATTTGGTGATAAACCGAATTCTTAAAATAAAATTAGATTTTCTTGACAAAAGAGATTATCTACATTAATCTAAGGAGCAAGTGGGCGATTAGCTCAGGGGAAGAGCGCTTGCTTCACACGCAAGAGGTCACAGGTTCGAAACCTGTATCGCCCACCATAATCTTTACTTTGTCTTCTTTTTCATAATTCTTAAGGATAGTTCACTTAGTTGTTTTTCTTCAACATAATTCGGAGCGTCTGTAAGCATACATATACCCTTTTGGGTTTTCGGGAAAGCCATAACATCCCTTATGGATTCTTCTTTTAAAATGATAGCAACAAGCCTGTCCAATCCAATTGCAAGTCCTCCGTGGGGTGGAGCACCAAATTTAAGAGCATCTATTAAAAATCCGAATTTTAATCTGGCATCTTCATCACTTATTTTTAAAATTTTGAACATCTTTTCCTGAACATCACTTCTATGTATTCTTATACTGCCACCGCCTATTTCAACTCCGTTAAGTGTTATATCGTATGCTCTTGCCCTAACCCTTCCGGGATCGGTCTCTAAAAATTTCAGCTCTTCTTCATGGGGCGAAGTAAACGGATGGTGCATAGCATCGTATCTATTCTCATCTTCATTCCATTCAAAAAGAGGAAAATCGGTTATCCAAACAAAATTAAATTCATCATCGTTGATTAAGCCTTTCTTCCTTGCAATTTCAAGCCTCAACGCACCAAGAGAATCATAAACAACCTTAGGCTTATCAGCTACAAAAAACAGAAGATCTCCGGGTTTTGCATTAAGTTTCTCTATTATATTTTTCATTTCTTCATCTGCAAAAAACTTAACAATAGGAGACTGAAGCTCATTTTCCTTAACCTTTATCCAGGCAAGTCCCTTTGCTCCGTAAACAGCTGTAAGTTTAGTCAAATCATCTATCTCTTTTCTCGAAAAACTACCGCATCCTTCCGCATTCAATCCGTAAACCAATCCACCTGAATTAGCAACGGAATTGAAAACCTTAAAACCTGTATTTTTCGCTATATCGGTAATATTTTTCAATTCTAAACCAAATCTCATATCCGGCTTATCCGAACCGAATCTATCCATCGCTTCGTCATACTTAAGCCTTTTAAAAGGAGGTTTTACATCAATTCCCAAGGTTTCTTTAAAAACACTTTCAATGATACCTTCCGTTATTCTCATAACATCTTCTTCAGATACAAAACTCATTTCAAGATCTATCTGCGTAAATTCAGGTTGTCTGTCTGCGCGCAAATCTTCATCTCTAAAACATTTTGTAATTTGGTAGTATCTATCAAGTCCAGAAACCATCAAAAGTTGTTTAAAGAGCTGAGGGGACTGTGGCAATGCATAAAATTTACCTTGAGACAATCTACTTGGAACAAGAAAATCCCTTGCTCCCTCCGGTGTGCTTTTTGTAAGCATAGGTGTTTCTATATCAAGAAAACCTTCGGAATCTAAATATTTTCTAACGGCAAATGTAGCCTTGTATCTTGTTTTTAAATTGTGCTGCATTTTTGGTTTTCTTAAATCCAAATATCTGTATTTCAAGCGCAGTTCTTCGTTGACATTAATGTATTCTTCAACAGGAAACGGCAGAGGAAGGCTTTCTGAAAATACCTTTAAGGTATCCACTACAACCTCGGTTTCACCCGTTTTTAAATTTTTATTAACCGTACCTTCCGGTCTATGCCTTACCAAGCCTTTAATTCCAATACAGTATTGACTCCTCAAAGAAGAGGCTATCTTATGATTTTCTTCACTAACAGAAGGGTCAAATACAATCTGAACAAGACCTTCCCTATCCTTTAAATCTATGAAAATTATTCCTCCGTGATCCCTCCAATTCTGAACCCATCCAAAAAGTGTAACGCTTTTACCTATATCATCTGCTCTAACATCACCGCAATAGTGAGTCCTCTCAAGCGAATCTACTGCCATCTTTTCACCTCATTATCCAAAAAAGTTTCCAAATCGTATTCATTTTGGTTAGAATTAAACATATCCTTTACAATAACCCTATTTTCCTTTCTTTCATTTTCTCCAACAATTATGACAAATGCAGCTTTTATCTTGTCGGCTTTCTTCATCATACTTTTTAAACTCTTTTTTTCATATTCCACATAAACCCTACCCTTTGTTTCAGAAATAAGTCTCTGCTCTATTTTAACGGCATATTCATCTTCGTTTAAGTTTGCTATATAATAATCGATATTTTCCAAATCACCCTCTTCCATAAGTTCAACAAGCCTTTCGCATCCTGAGGCAAAACCAATGCCCGGTGAAGATTTTCCTCCAAGCTGGTTTATCAGATTATCGTATCTTCCGCCCGCTGAGACTGTTCCCTGAGCACCAAGTTTCCGTGTGATAATTTCAAATACAAATTTGGTATAATAATCAAGACCTCTGACAAGATGAGGGTTTTCCGTATATTCAACACCAAAAGTATTCAATCTTTCTTTGACGGTATTATAGTGGCTTGAGCATTCATTACATACAAATTGAGTTATCTTGGGTGCATCTTTGGCAACACTTCTGCAGGCTGAATTTTTACAATCCAAAATTCTTAAGGGATTTTTATCAAGTCTTCTTTTGCAGTCATCACAGAGCTTTTCTTTATTCATAGAAAAATAATTTTTAAGTTCGGCAATATAATCAGGTCTGCACTTTTCACAGCCTATATTATTTATTTCAACTCTTATATCGTCTATTTTAAGTTTTTTAAGCATCAAAAGATTCATATAAAGAAGCTCGGCGTCAATAGTCGGATTACTTATGCCAAAAACCTCAACACCAATTTGGCTAAACTGTCTTAACCTGCCCTTTTGAGGTCTTTCATATCTAAACATATTGCCTATATAGTAATATTTTTTTAAAGGATACAACTCAAGATGATTATCTATGTAGGCTCTAACAACAGACGCTGTGCCTTCAGGTCTTAAAGTTACAGACTCATCGCTCTTATCTAAAAATGTATACATCTCCTTCTCGACAATATCCGTTTCTTCGCCGACACCCCGTTTAAAAAGGGCTGTTTTTTCCAAGATAGGGGTTCTTATCTCTTTAAAACCAAAAGATTCTATAACATCCCTCGCAGTGCTCTCAAGTTTGTGCCATTTTGCCATATCTTGTGGCAAAATATCCTTAAATCCTCTTAAAATATCCAAACGCAGCCTCCAAACGATAGAAATTGCCTCTAAGTATCGTTATTAGAGTATTTTTGTCAAGAAAAAGATAGAAAATGTATCTACACATTAATTAGAACACTCTCTTCTTTACAATCCGGAAAAAAAGGACAATTTATACAGTCTTCCCATATTTTCTTAAGCGGCAGTTCTTTTTTATCTATCTTGGAAAATCCAAGTTTATAGAAAAAGTCTATTTTAAATGTAAGCGCAAAAACCTGTTTTACGCCAAGAGCCTTTGCCTCACTCAATTCAAATTCCACAAGTCTTTTGCCAAGATTCCGACCTTGATAATTTTTATCGACGGTAATGGTTCTTATTTCCGCAAGGTAGGGATAATATAGTCTTAAACTGCTCGTTGCAACAACATTATCTTTCTCTTTTGCAACAACAAACTCCCTTATTCTTTCTGCTATATCTTCAGAGGAGCGGGGTAGTATATCTTTATCTTTTACAAAAACATCAATAAGACCTTTTATCTTAGCCACATCGCCAAGATTAGGTTTTTCTATTTTAATCATATCTAACATCTATTGAAGCCTTGTGTGCATAAAGGCCCTCCATATCGGCAAATTTTGCAGCATAGTGAGCAGAGTCAAAAAATGCCTTTTTAGAGTAGTGAATTATACTTGTCTTTTTCATAAAAACATCTGCAGATAGGGCGGATGCAAAATTTGCAGTATGTGCTGTTGGAAGTGTGTGATTTGGCCCTGCTATATAATCGCCAATAGGTTCAGGCGTATATTCTCCTATAAATATTGCACCGGCATTGTTGATTTTATTCATAAACATATAGGCATCATTAAGCTGTAGCTCCAAATGTTCAGGGGCAACTTCATCAACTATTTCAGCTGCAATATCAACATTTTCTACATACATAAAGACGGCATTTTGTGAAGACACCTTTGTAATATTGCTTCTTCTGTTATTTTCAGCAAGCTCGTAAAATCTTTTTTCAACCTTTCTTGTCAACTCTCTGTCCAAACCTATAAAATAACATCTCGCCATTTCATCGTGTTCAGCCTGAGCCAAGAGATCATTCGACAAAAATTCAGCATTCGCATTTTTATCCGCAACAATCATAACCTCAGAAGGTCCTGCCACAGAATCAATATTTACATCCCCGTAAACCATTTTTTTAGCGAGTGCAACATATACATTCCCGGGCCCTGCTATGACTGAAACTTTTTTAACACTTTCCGTTGAATAAGCAAAAGCCGCTACTGCTTGAGCACCTGCAATTTTATAAATATCCTTCACACCGCACAATTGAGCGGCATATAGAACAAAGGGATTAACAACTCCGTTAGCTGCACAAGTTGCAATATAGATATCTTTAACCCCTGCAACAAGAGCCGGCACAATTGTCATTAAAGCCGTTGAAGGATAAGCGGCCTTGCCTCCAGGCACATAGAGACCCGCCTTCTGCACAGCCGTTACCCTATTTCCTAAAATAATACCGTCCTCTTCTACAAAAAAAGAACGGCTTTTTGCACTTCTGTGGAATCTCTCTATTCTATTTTTTGCGTATTGAATGACAGCTTTTTCGTCATCTGAAATATAATTTACGGCTTTATCAAACTCGTCTTCCGAAACTTTTATATTCTTTTCGTTTATATCAAAATTGTCAAATCTCCTTGTATATTCAAAAAGAGCCTTATCGCCTTTTGTTTTTACGGAATTTACTATCTCTTCAACTATCTTTTTTTTATCATCGTTGTCATTTACATCTTTTTCAAGAATGTGTTTAACTCTTTCAACATCACTTTGTTTTAGAACATCAATCATGCAATTCTCCTTAAAATCTCAAAAGCAAGTTTTTCTTTATTCATTTTATTTAATTTTTCAAGTTTTCCGCTCTTGTCAATAATGGTAACTTCATTATCGTTGGAGTTAAAACCTATATCACTCCTTGATATATCATTTGCAACGATAAATTCCAAACCCTTTTTTATAATTTTTTTCTTTGCGTTTATTATCAAATCGTTTGTTTCTGCGGCAAAACCTATTATGGTTAAGTCTATATCGTTTTCTTTTGCAAATTTGTTAATCTCATAGGTTAAATCCTTATTTTTGGTAAGCTTAAGAATAAAATTTGTTTCATCCTCTTTCTTTTTGATTTTCCTATTAATATATTCATAAGGTTTAAAATCACCGACTGCCGCAGCCATAATTAAAATAATCTCTTTACCCTTCATACTTATTATTAAATTTTTCAATGCATTGAGCATATCATCTGCACTTTCAATATCAATCCTCTTAACGCCGTATGGAGTTTTGAGATTTGTATGCCCGGATATTAAACTTACGTCAGCCTGCATAAACCGTGCAATTTTTGCAAGTGCAAAACCCATTTTTCCGCTTGAGCGGTTGGTTATATAGCGTACAGGATCTATAGCTTCCAATGTGGCACCTGCCGTAACTATAATATTTTTATCTTTTAAAATTTTGTCATAGAAACAGGATTCCATAAAATCAACTATATCATTTTCGTCGGCTATATGCCCTACCCCTTTTGTATTGCAGGCAAGATTACCGTTTACGGGCTCTACTATTTTAAAATCGTTTCTTTTCAACTTTTCTAAATTATTTTGAGTAATTTTATTCAAATACATAGCACTGTTCATAGCCGGAGCTACAATTTTTACGGATTCCACAGCAAGAGCAAGAAGACTGACCGTATCATCCGATAATCCATTTGCCATCTTGGCTATAATATTTGCGGTTGCCGGAACAACAATAAACAAATCAGCCCATTTAGCCAATGCAATATGTGTAATATTTGTATCATTCAACTCCATCTCTTCCATAACATCACAGTAAACTTCATTGTTTGTCAAAGCTTTAAAAACCAAAGGAGAAATAAATTTTTGTGCATCTTTTGTCATTGCAACCTTTATATTACACCCTCTTTTTTTTAGTATGCTTATCAACTCAAGTGATTTGTATATAGCTATGCTGGAACTCACACCTATGAGAATATTTTTGCCTTTAAGAACACTCACTACACCAACCTCCTAAAAAAACTTACATTAATATACTAAAAAAGTATAAACTATATCAAGAAAAAGCTTAAGTTTATTTCAAATTTGTGATATATTTTCTTTAAGCTAAAAATAGCTGGCTGGGGAAATATAATATAGATACAGCTTGAAAAACAATTTTAAATTTTATATAAGATACAGCATTTTATGTAAGTGGGGTTTTGAAATGAAAGATATTAAAAATATTTATGTGATAGGAAGACAAAATCCTGACTTGGACAGCGTGGCTTCAAGTATAGGATATGCGGAACTTAAAAACAAAATAGATAGCGACAATAATTATGTCGCAGCTGCAAGCGGAACCATTAATTTGGATACGCAAAAGGTTTTAAGCAACTTCAGTGTTACCTTGCCAAAATATATTATGGACCTAAATCTGCGCGTTGCGGATGTTATGACTCAAAACACAATTGTAGCCAATCAAGATATGCCCGTAACAGAGGTATTCAAAATTATGCTTAAGAATGACTTGAGAGTGATACCCATTACAGATAATAACCAACAGTTCATTGGCTATTTTGGTATGATAGATATAGCAAAAAAAAGCATATCTTCCGTAATTCCTGACATATTCAGAAAAATAAAAACAAGTGTGGAAATGATATCAAAAGCTATTGACGGAGAGATTTTAAACAATGCAAACGGGTCTGAGATGTTTATAGCCAATGTTGTTATGGGAATTATGGATGTTGACGGCTTTATGAACATAATACAGAGGTTTGACCCGGAAAATATGATAATGATAACGGGTAACAGAAGGGATTTGCAGGAGAAAGCGATAGATATAGGCGTACGATGCATAATAGTCTCAAACGGATATAGGTTGGATGAGGAACTAACGGAAAAAGCAAAACAGAATGGAGTATCAATTATTCTATCCGAATATGATGCTTTTGCTACTGCGGGATTAACGGAGTGGAGCGTGCCGGTTTCAATTCTTACCGACAAAAACTCTATAACTGCAAAACCTGAAAATTTAATTAACGACATAAAAGAACTCGTTTATGCTTCAAATAACAGATCGGTCATAGTTACGGATTTAAACAATTCTGTTGTAGGAATAATCACAAGAACCGACATCATTAAATACAACAAAAGAAAAGTTATACTTATGGATCACTCAAGCAGTTCAAATTCTCCAAGTGGAATTTTCAACTGTAATATACTTGAAATAATTGATCATCACAAACTCGGGGATATTCAAACGGGCAGTTTTACCCGCTATAGAATAGAGCCGTGGGGTTCAACATCATCCATAGTAACAGACGAATTTATAAAACATTCCGTAAAACCTTCAAAAACAACTGCACTAATTCTATCAAGTGGCATACTCGTTAATACAAAGTGTTTATCACAAAACAAAACAAAGAGTGAAGATTTATATATGATAAAATGGCTGTGCAAACAATACGATATTGACATTAATAATCTTATGTCAGAGGTTAAGCGTATAATAAATTTATAACTTGTGTAGGAGGATTTTTATGGACAATGCGATGTTGATGCTCTATTTCACTTTTGCAGCTTCTTTTTTATCCATTGCTTATGCTGTTTTGACGGCAAGTAATGTTTTGTCAAAAGGAACAGGAAGCAGCAAAATGCAGGAAATAGCAAAAGCTATTCAAGAAGGGGCATACGCTTTCTTATCGAGAGAATATAAGGCTATTGCCTTAGTGGCAATAGTTGTATTCGCCGTTTTATGGGCACTCGGTGCAAAAAGTGAGCACTTTGGACTGCTGACGGCACTTGGATATTTAACAGGAGCCGTACTCTCGGGATTAGCCGGGTACATAGGTATGGTTGTTGCCGTTAAAACAAATGTAAGAACAGCTGAGATGGCAAAAAACGGACTTGCAAGAGCATTAAGTCTCGCATTTAAAGGCGGCTCGGTTACGGGATTTTTGGTAACAGGCTTTGCTCTCTTGGCAATATCGGGATTTTATTATGTTTCCGTTTACGTATTTAAACAACCTGTAGAACACACAATTAAAGCTCTTATAGGCTTGGCTTTCGGAACGAGTTTAATCAGTGTTTTTGCTCGTCTTGGTGGCGGAATATATACAAAGGCTGCTGATGTTGGTGCTGATTTGGTTGGAAAAGTTGAAGCTGGAATACCCGAAGATGACCCGAGAAACCCTGCTGTTATAGCAGACAATGTAGGTGATAATGTGGGTGACTGTGCAGGAATGGCTGCTGATGTTTTTGAAACATTTACAGTAACAACAGTTGCCGCAATGGTTCTTGGTCATACACTATTTGATAAAACAGGCATAGTAGGCGTAGGAGCAATGTTCCCTCTCTTTATTGGAGCTATCTCATCTGTCGCTGCTATTATAGGAACACTTTTCGTAAAACTTGGAAAATCTCAAAATATAATGGGTGCGTTTTATAAGGGAATGTTCGCAACGGCAATAATAGCTTTAATCGTTATATGGTTTGCCACGAATAAATATTTAACAGGCACTTTAATATCAAACGGTGTTACAATAGCGCCTTCGGGTATTTTTTTATCATCTGTAATAGGTATGGCTATTGCCGTATTGATAATGTTTATAACGGAATTTTATACATCTTATGAGTTTTCACCCGTAAAATCTATTGCAAAAGCAAGCGTAACAGGTCATGCAACAAATATTATTGAAGGTATGGCTGTTATGCTTAAAGCCCCTGCTCTGCCGGCTATAGTTATAGCGGTAGGAATATTCTTTGCTTATAAATTTGCAGGATTATACGGAATTGGCATAGCTGCCGCCTCAATGCTTTCATTGACGGGAATCATAATTTCAATAGATTCATACGGTCCAATCACGGATAATGCCGGCGGAATTGCAGAAATGGCAGCACTTGACGAATCCGTAAGAAATGTTACAGACCCACTTGATGCTGTAGGAAACACAACAAAAGCCGTAACAAAAGGTTTTGCCATAGGTTCTGCAGCCCTTGCGGCATTGGTTCTTTTTGCAGAATATACAAGAATCATCAAGGCGGGTACCAACTCATTTGATTTGAGCAACCCCCTTGTTCTTGTCGGACTTTTACTTGGTGGACTATTGCCCTTTTACTTTGCTGCAATGAGTATGGAAGCTGTGGGAGTAGCCGGCGGACTAATGGTTGAAGAGGTAAGAAGACAGTTTAAAACCATTAAAGGCATACTTGAAGGAAAAGCTAAACCGGATTATGCCTCTTGCGTTGATATAGTAACAAAAGAATCATTAAAGAAAATGATTATACCGGGATTAATACCCGTTATAGCTCCTATAATCGTATATATTGCTTTCGGTAAAATAGCATTGGGCGCTCTTTCAATAGGTTCAATTGTCACGGGATTTTTCTTAGCTGTGGCAATGACAAGCGGTGGTGGAGCATTTGATAATGCAAAAAAATATATTGAAGATGGAAATTTTGGAGGAAAAGGCTCTGAAGCCCATAAAGCGGCAGTTACGGGAGATACAGTGGGCGATCCTTTAAAAGATACAGCAGGTCCTGCAATTAACCCTATGATAAAAATCATAAACATTATTGCCATTTTGATAGTTTTAACAGCAGCTTAGCACACATTTTCTTAGGGAGGTGCATCCTCCCTTTTTGCAATATCCCCGTATTGCAGGAGGTATTGCAAAAATTTTTAAGGAGGGCTTTTATGATAGAAGAAACAAAGCTTTTATACGAAGGAAAAGCTAAAAAAATGTTTGAAACAAATGAGCCAAATCTACTTATACAGTATTTTAAAGATGATGCAACGGCGTTTAACGGTAAAAAACATGCTGTTATTGATGAAAAAGGTGGATTAAATAAACAAATATCGGTAAAAATGTTTGAATGGATGAATAAATGCGGTATTCCAAATCATTATGTAGATGAAGGAATAGGCTGCAGGAAAATGGTTGTAAAAAAATTAAAAATGATTCCTGTTGAGGTTGTAGTAAGAAATGTTATTGCCGGTTCTCTATCAAAGAGATTGGGTTTAAAGATGGGAGAAAAGTTGCCAGAGCCAATTTTAGAGTTTTTCTATAAAAGCGATGAGCTTGATGACCCTATGATTAATGAA